>Ga0209702_10000307_pt1 | contig 100154 bp, 87 predicted proteins | sample FRY01_FD_187210 | JGI IMG/M metagenome (GOLD analysis project Ga0209702, IMG submission 187210) | Freshwater microbial communities from Lake Fryxell liftoff mats and glacier meltwater in Antarctica - FRY-01 (SPAdes) (version 2) | ecosystem: Environmental > Aquatic > Freshwater > Ice > Glacier... | reverse complement strand
CGACTGGCTCGGGGAGGGGCGCCTCGCCGGCATCGTCCTGATGAACGCGCTCCATCTCTACCCCATCGCCTACCTCAACATCTCGGCCGCCCTCGCGAACCTCGATCCGGCGATGGAGGAAGCCGCCGAGAATCTGGGCTGCCACGGGGTCCGGCGGCTCTTCCGGGTGACTTTCCCCCTCATCATGCCCGGGCTTTTCGCCGGAGCCACGATCATCTTCATCTGGGCCTTCACCGAACTGGGCGTGCCTCTCGTCTTTGACTACGACCGCGTCACCTCGGTGCAGATCTTCGAAGGGCTTAAGGATCTCAGTGGCAATCCTTTCCCCTACGCCCTCGTCGTGGTGATGCTCGTCGCCACGGTGCTCTTCTACCTCGTGGGAAAATGGTTCTTCGGGCGGGACAATTTCTCGGGTTCGGGCCGGGCCTCGACGGGGAGGACTCTTCAGATCGCCACGCCCCTCGTCGGGGCGTGCTGCGCGGGCATTTTCACCCTCGTCACGGCGATCGCGATCCTGCCCCATCTCGGCGTCATCCTCCTCTCTCTCTCCAATGACTGGTATGGCACCCTGCTCCCCACCGCCCTCACCGGACAACATTACGAGGACGCCCTCGGGCACCCGCTCACGATCCACTCCATCGCGAATTCGCTGAAATACGCCTCCCTCGCGACCGGGCTCGACATCCTCCTCGGCATCGGCATCGCCTACGTCGTCGTGCGAACCCGTCTGCCCGGACGCCAGCTCCTCGATGCCATGGCAATGCTCCCGCTCGCGGTGCCCGGCCTCGTCCTCGCTTTCGGCTACCTCGCGATGACGCGCGAGGGCAAGCCTTTTGACTTCCTCATCCTCGGCGAAGATCCCATCCTCATCCTCGTGATCGCCTATTCCGTGCGCCGCCTGCCCTTCGTGGTGCGCGCGGCCGCCGCCGGCTTCCAGCAGACCAGCGTCAGTCTCGAAGAAGCCGCGCAGAATCTCGGGAGCACCCCGCTGCGCGCCTTGCGCAAGATCACCCTGCCCCTCATCGCCGCGAACCTCATCGCCGGGGCTCTCCTCGCCTTTTCCTTCGCGATGCTCGAAGTCTCGGACTCCCTCATCCTCGCCGAGCAACAACAGCATTACCCCATCACAAAAGCCATGTATGCCCTGATCTCCTCGCTGGGGACCGGTCCCAATCTCGCCTCGGCCCTCGGTGTCTGGGCGATGATCTTCCTCGCCGTGACCATCACCGGAGCCGGAATCATCCTTGGGCGAAAAATGGGGGCTTTGTTCCGTGTTTAACCGCCCGGAATAAACTCACTCTTTTATAATTATTGACAATTATCATAATTATTACAATATAGACGTGCCGACCTCTTACCCGTCCGGCCTTCTGGAATGATTCATCGACTCGCTTTTCTCGCCCTCGTCTCAGCCGCCTTCACCGCTGAGATCAGCGCCAATGATAAAATCGGCGTGCCGACGACCGGCCCGCTCGCCAGTCCCTGGGACGCCAACGCCTGGGAGTCCGGCAGCGACCGTGTCTTCTGGCGTGCCGGAGCCGAACGATCGAAGTCTCCCGCTCAGGGCAAACCGACCACGCCGACCACGCCGCGCACTGCTGCGTCCCCTTCCCCCGCTGCTTCGGCCGCGCAGGCCCCGGCCAAACCCGACTTTTCCAACAGACAGTCCGAGAAGTAACCCACTCCATGTCGATCGCCCGGTCGGAGATCTCCCGCACGGGCAATGGAACCACAAAGCCTCCGCAGATGACTGCGGAGGCTTTTGTGTTTCCGTAAAGTCAGGTGACAAGTGGCAGCTCACATACACGCACCCTTGCCCCCCGCCCTCCGACGCGCCATGGGGCGGCCTGTAGGTGGGGTCTGTGACCCCGCGTTCGGTGTCCCTCCGAATTGATCATTCGGGGGACGCGACGCGGTGGTGCGTCCACGTCTACTGCCTGCGACATCCCGACCGGGCACACAATCACGTCCCCTCCAGCGCAGGAAAAGGATTGAGCTGCGAAGCTCAAGCAGCCTACCCTCTCCCATCCCGATGAAACGTTCCCCTCTCCCCGCCTTCCTGCTGCAGTTCGGCTTTGCGATCACCTTTTTTGCAGCCGCCGACTTGATCGCGCAGGATCTGCCGGATGGGCAATTTGCGGTCCAGTCGAATCTCCGGGCCGGCGCCGCCAAAGTGGACATCACCCCGGCAGAGACAACGGGCGTCTGGGTCACGGGTCATCGGCGCGAGGTGCAGGGCGTCCGCGATCCTCTCCGCGCCGGCGTCCTCGTGCTCGACGACGGTGAAACGAAGGCGGCAATCATCACCCTCGACACCATCGGGGCCTGGGAGGAACTCGTAACACCGGTGCGCGAGCAGATCGAAAAGGCGACCGGCATCCCCGCCGCGAACATTCTCATCACCGCCTCCCACAATCACTCGGCCCCCGGGTTTGTCGAAAACATGCGATGGGGAGCGGACCTCATCGCCAAACTCACGGCGACAGCAAAAGAGGCGGCATCGGACCTGCGCCCGGTCTCGGTCGGCTACGGCGAAGACAAAATCTCCTTTGGCATCAACCGCCGGAAAATCATCGACGGTCGCGCTGTTGTAAGCCTGAACCCCGACGGGCCGAATGACCCCAGGGTAAAGGTGCTGCGCTTCGACGACGGTCGCTCCCTCACTCCCGTCGCCGTGCTGATGCACGCCGTCTGCCACCCCTGCTTTTTCACCTGGGGTGACAAGGGAACGATGCCCTACGCGACCGGCTACCCGAAGATGAGCGCCGATTTCCCGGGCGAGGCGCAGACCTTTGTCGAGGCCGTCTATGGCAACGAGACGAGCGCGCTTTTTCTGCAGGGCTGCGCGGGCGACATCCGCCCGAATCTTCCGGGGTTTCCCTACCGCTGCGCCGACGAAGCCGACATCCAGTGGGCGGGACGCGACCTCGGGAGTGCCGTCGTCCGCTCGCTCTCCCGCTCCGTCGTGCGCGAGGAATTGAAGACACGGACCCACCATTACCCCGTCCGCGTCGCCAGCAAGGTAGTGATGCTACCCGGAAAAGAGGCCGACAAGGCGGCCGAACTCATGGCCATGAAGATCGGCCCCTACTTGCTGCTAACGATGCCGGGAGAACCCATGGTCGAGTTCGGCTTCAAGCTGGAAGAGGCCATCGCCGAGCGCGCCATCCCCGTCATCGTGGGATACGCGAACGGCAACATCGGCTACCTCGCGACGGCGGATTCCTATTCGGTCGGCGGATACGAACCCAACCGATCGGTCTTGAAACCCGAGGCCGAGGCGATCATTCTCAGCGAATTGGGGCTGCTCGCCGACAGAGTCGTCGGGGATGTCTTCGAGTCCTTTTCAAAACATCCCAAAGACGTGGAAAAACGGGAAGCCGACGAAGCGGTCGGGGCGAAAGTCGCTCCGGAGCCCCGCCCCGAATCGCCCCGATAGTGGGGGCGGGCGAAAAAGCGGTTTACTTCGGGCGAATCTCGACCATATTCCGCACTCTGGGCGTCACGTTAATCGCCGTCGGTCCTTGGTATCTCACCACTGTTTGGTGAAAAGTCATCGCTCTACCTCTGGGAAACCCGGCTACCTACACCTCATATGTCTAAAGCACTAGCTCCGTTTGAAATCCCCGATCGTCTTGCCAAAGACGAAGCCACCGCCACCGATACCTACGCCAAATTCACGGCGGAGCCTTTTGAAGCGGGATTCGGGCACACCATTGGCAACAGCCTCCGCCGCGTTCTCCTCTCTTCTCTCGAGGGCGCGTCGATCACCTCCGTCCGCATCGCCGGAGCCCAGCACGAGTTCGCATCCCTCCCCGGAGTCGTCGAGGATATCACAGAGATCATCCTCAACCTCAAGCAGATCCGCTTTAAACACTTCGACGATCGCGCCCCCGCGACCCTCTCCCTCACCGTCGACAAAGCCGGTGACGTGACGGCCGGCGACATCCAGGAGATCTCCCAGTACGAGATCGTGAACAAGGATCTCCACATCTGCACCCTCGACCGTGCCACCAAGTTCAACCTCGAGATGGAAGTCCGCGTCGGTCGTGGTTTCAACACCTCCGAGGACAACAAGCATCAGGACATGCCCATCGGCGTGATCCCAATCGACTCGATCTTCTCCCCGGTGCGACGCGTCAAGTACGCCGTCGAGAACACCCGTGTCGGTCAGCGCACCGACTATGACAAGCTCATCATCGAGATCTGGACCGACGGCCGCGTCGAGCCGCACGATGCGCTCCTCCAGGCTTCCGCCATTCTCCGTCACCACCTCGACGTCTTCGTGAACTACGACGACAATGCGATCCTCATCGAAGACCGCCCCGAGACCCAGAGCGAAGAAAACGCCGAGCTCAAGAAACTCCTCAACATGAGTGTCAACGAGATCGAGCTCTCGGTCCGTGCCGCCAACTGTCTCAACAACGCGAACATCACCACGGTGGGTCAGCTCGCGATGAAGAGCGAGGCAGAGATGCTCAAGTACCGCAACTTCGGCAAGAAGTCCCTCAACGAGATCAAAGACAAGCTCCACGAGCTCGGTCTTTCCCTCGGAATGTCGATCGATCCGAGCCTACTCGAGCAGTCCTTCACCTCCTCCCTCCTCGGTGGTGGCGATCGCTCCATGGAAGGCCCCGGCCTCGCCGCCCTCATCGCCCAGAATATTCACGACTGATCAACGACCTCTCCGGATCGCCTGAAAGTGCGGTCCGGGCCCCCTCTCCAACCCGTTATTTCCGATGAGACATAGAAGTAAAACCGTCAAACTCCAGCGCGACAAGGCGCACCGCGAGTCGCTCATGCGCAACCTCGCCGCCAGCCTGATCGAGCACCGCCAGATTACGACGACCCTCGCAAAAGCCAAGGCCCTGCGCCCCTTCGCGGAGTCACTCGTGACCCTCGGCAAGAAGAACACTCTTCACAGCCGTCGTCGTGCCATCACCATTCTCGGCAGCAACCAGCTCGCTCAACGCAGCACCAAGGTGCTCTTCGAAGAGATCGCCCCCGCCAGCGCCGACCGTCAGGGTGGTTACTGCCGCATCATCAAACTCGGCCAGCGCCGTTCGGACTCCGCTCCGATGGCGCTCATCGAGTGGGTTGACGCCTTCGTCACCGCCGACGAAACCGCTGAAGCCTGAGCTTCGACGCCCGGACGGTAGTCGTTCGGAGCCGACCATTTGAAAAAGCCGCGTCTGGAAACAGACGCGGCTTTTTTGTGGAGAGGCACAGCCGGGCGTCCTCCGATGCATCAAAAAGCTCTGCGTCGGGAGTCATGATCGAAGCGGTGCGGGATGGGCGATCAATAGCTCTTGGCCGCCCAACGCGGGGTCACAGCCCCCACCTACAATCATCGGCTCATTCTGTAGCCGGTCTCTGCGAGGCCGGGTTGAACGATCAGCAGCCCTTGGGCACTCAACGCGCGGGCAGTGGGGAAACCTTGTCGTCTTGTGACTGTTCGGGCCGGTGGAGCGGTGGCTCGAAAGCGCCGTAAAAAACGCCAGAAAGAAGCCAAGTCCAAAGAGGGCGAACCAGCTGCCATGAAACACGTTGAACGCGACTAAAGAAAGCTAAGATCCCCAGTCAGATCGAAGTTCATATCTCCGAAGCTTCGAGAACATCGACGAGGAAGATCGCGCATGATCCTCGATACCAACGCTCTCTCCGCTTGGGCGGATGGAAACCCCGCCTGCCGATCCGCCTTCATCGAAGCTTCCCGATTGGTCGTCCCCGTCGTGCGTTGTAGGTCAGTGTTAGATTGAATATTACTTTCTGACCCCTTCTCTCGAGCATCCCCAACGCAGGAGACCAAGGAAGGGGGCTTGCCAAGCCCCCGGCATTGCGCTCTCACCGCTTCCCATTGGCTTCCCCGTTTCCCTGCTCCCGGCTTTGCACCGGCGGGTGAACGGCGAGGAGGGAAAGATAGGGAAATTGAATATTGGTTCCCTGAACCCGTCTCCACGGCCGCGCTTGTGTCGCAATAGGCGGGACGGCAGACCTCGCTTACTTTCCCGGCAAAGCCGATCCGTCTCAAGGGTCTCGTCCATTTTGCGGCAGAAGCTTCCCACCGTCGCCGCCGGAAGCCGGTCACTCACCACCCAAAACGCCCCCCTGCTTCGGGGCCTCCGTATCGCGCTCCTCAAACATCCGCCAATCTATCCACAAACCTTGACTTGGGACGGGTATTTCAACAGGCTGTTAGGGAATGAGTGCATCTTTTAGATCAAAGACAAAATACCCATAATTCTCGGATAATATCCCAACCAGCTTTCCGCTTAGCAGTCCATCGTTGTACTGAAATATTTCAATCTTTCCGCTCCTCCTATCGTCGGATAGCGACCATGATACAACGTTATGATTGCCGTCAGTTACATCTCGATTCTTTACTACAATATCACCAACTCTGGATACCGGAAACCCTAACACGCGCGTAAAATAACAGAATATTGTGTGATCTAAGAATTCTAGCTTGCTCCTCTCCAGGACTTCGGCTATTTTCCAATTTTTGGAACGAATCGCAATTTCTCCAGCGAGATTTCCGAAGTCGTCAAGCAGATTGATATTTATTCCGATATCAACTAATTGCCTGACTGCACTTTCAGAACCAATCGATACAGTAAAATGGAGAATTGGAAGTTTCTCTCCCAACTCAGAGAACCTCAGATTCTCTATTTTGTACGGACAGGGACCAACAATTTCAAGTAATGTTTCTATGCTTCCATTCCGCAAGCCCTCCTCGATCCTGCTCAGTTCATCTTCAGTCACCGCCTTGGAATTAACCGGAGCGAAACAGAGCGCCAAAATGCTAAGCATAAAAGACTTCGTCTCAATTAAATGGACGATGAGGAGTGCCGGGAGAAGGGGTGTGCGGCTCCGCTGGAGCGGGCGCAAGTGTGTTAGGGTCCTTATCATGAGATGGGAATATTCGCTTGTTAGTAAAAACTCGATCTAAGCGGCTTTGAAAATTTGATTCCAGTTGGGTTCTTCTGCGATTGCAGGCTTCTTCGGAGCTATAGTGTCCGCCGGAGACTTGCGACAAAACATCGACTACATGAGTTCTGACCAAATTGTTCCGATCAGCGACATGGCGTTGTTCGTGTCCCAGAATCCCTTTCCATGGGGTCGGAGTTGACTTTTCTTCCCCGGTTGGGTAGTAATTTACGTCGTTGAAATCAATCACTATTCCGGCCGTTACAGATACATTGCACGAGATCACACTCCACTCTTTTTCAATGCACTCGCATTGACAGGTTACACTTCGAGTTGGAAACCTTGTCCAACTACCGCCGGAACCTACTCTCGTTATAGAAACCGACGCTGGTTCCGGAAGATTTGCATTAACAGTAATCAATCCAAGTGAATCAACGGTGTTCATAGGATTATTTTCGACATTTCCATACAGACTCGACCCACCCGTTTCCGCAATCGGATCCCGATTGATCCACCGCCCCTGCTCCGGAACATAATGCCGATAGCCGTAATAACACACGCTCGAATGACGCTGCTCGCGGATCGTTCGCGGTGTCGGATCGTAGTGGCAGAATTCGCGGGCGTCCTTGTGATTCCGAGTGACCTTGGCACTGGATTCGCGTGGTGCTTCCTTTATTCTACCGGGACTGTGGCATTCTGGACTACGCGCTTGGGTTGACCACTTCTTGTCGTCGTAGTGTTGTGACGAGCCCCTTTTGCTTCTCGTTTTTCGGCCTAATCGTGCCAAGTGCCTTGCCATCCCGTTTCGGGGTATGACTACGATGCCGAGGGCTGCTAGATGAGAACGAATGAATTGTAGGGCTATGGCTACGATGCCCGCGATAGAAAGACGCGGCGCGAGAGTTGGGCAGGATCGCTGAAACCATCGTGCTGAAGAATTGAGGAAGGGAGATCCGATGCTCATCGCTTCTCGAATTCTAGCGGATAAGAGCGGTCCGTCCAAGCCCCTTATCGCGTTGGGTGCGAATAATTCACCTGTCCCTTTCAATTTCATAGGGCTCCGGGCGGGGTTTCGCCCGAATCACCTTCGGCGTCCGCTGTTTTTTCGCTTGAGTCAAGGAATGTTGCCTGACCCCGAATCTAGATGACCGAAGGGCAGACTTCCGCCTGATCCCCGTAAGAACGGCCCCTGCCGTCGTACTGCGAAAATGCACTACGACGAATTTGAATGCACAAGTCGATGAGAGCGTGGAAAAAGCACCCCAAACGCTACGATATCAATTTGGTAGAACCGTTCGAAATCAATTCGGTCCGCAACAGAAAGGATTGAGATTCTAAATTCTAAGACCGGTACGCCTGGCACGCACCTTTTTGATTGCAGAAGATCTTGTGCCCGCACCTCCCACCAATCCACTCACCCGTTTAATGCAGCGCCATTTTTACCTGCCCCCATTTTCACGCCAGTTTTTCCCTTTTTCCACACGAACCAGCGAAGAGCCGAAAAACAGCCCTCCAACGAGCTCCTCTAGTGCCGATTCATCGGATTTTGTGTAATACATGAGGGCGTCGGCATCAACTCTGACTAATTCGCATAACACAAATGGAAAATAGATTTTCCCGGGTTGACCGCTCCACTTGAAACTCTGTGATATTGAAAAGGTAATATTTAGCTTTTCCGCATCCCCACTCACAATTCTGATTAATTTTTTCGTACTTTCTAGATTTCTAATAGTCTTCTTGTATTCAAGAGTATTCTCTGCCGCTCGGATCTTTACTTCCGAAAACTCTCGTGCTACATCGGTGTCCCAATCTTGTATCAATTCTTCAATAGTTTTTTGAATAGGGTCTGCATGGATTTGTAAGCAAGCAAACAACACGAAGATTGCCGTTAATATGCTTTTCATTTTTTGCTCATCGGACAACAATAATGCGTTTCTTCTAACTCTTGATCGGGCTTACCTACATTGTTATAATACGCATTCGCTTCAGGACGAGGATCACTTCCGGCATTAAAAATTGGCCCACTTGTTCCCCCTTGGTGAAAATAGTCTCCGCCGCATTCACTCTGTCCTGCGGCGTGATAATTTGGAGGTTTCGTTTCATCATTCCAGTTTTGGCCCTTTGGCAAGTAGACAATTACATGTCTTTCACAGTCTTTTCCTTCGGTTTTACACTCATCGGCACCAGAAACTTCCCGACATCCTTCATTTTCCATATTTGAAGGGTTAGGTCGAAGCGTATCATTTCCGGGTGGCCTCTTTGGGTCGAAGGCAATATCGGGACGCACCGCTGTGGTTCCGCAGTTTGTAGAGGGGTTATGCCCAAGATACTCCCCTAGGCCTGAACTAAAACCATCTTTAAAGCTGGGTGCTGGACCGTTCGGAGTATCGGACGGATGGTGCCCCAATACGTCAAATTGGTCAGTCGGTCTATTGTCAAGAAACCCATAAACATTCACCCCGCCCCTCTCCCCGATGGGATCCCGATTGATCCACCGCCCCTGCTCCGGAACATAATACCGATAGCCGTAGTTATACCAGCCCGTCTCCGCATCCCGGAACTGCCCCTTGTATGCGAACTCCCAATTGTAGTCCGATTCAGTTCGTGGTGTGAAGTCCGCCGCCTTGATCCGTCGAACCCCAAATGCACTGTAGGCGTAACGTTCGACCACATTGCCTGAGGCATCAAGGATCGCAGTCCCATTGAAGTAATCCATCGTCGCATAGAGCCGCTCGTCGAGCGTCCCACTGGCGTCCGTATCGCGGTCGCGCAGGATCAACTCATCCCGATGCCCCGGGCGGGCTCCCCACACATACTGTCTGACGGGATCGGTTGCAGACCCTTCCCGCTCTTCCAGTTGCTTCCACTGGTCGCTCCAGTAGCAATGGGTCGTTGTGCCGCCGACAGCTTTCGTGATCCGCCGTGTCAGTCCGTCGTAGGTGTAGGTTGCGATGGGATCACCCTCTTCGTCCTTCACCTCGACAAGGCGATTCCACGCGTCCCAGATCGGGACGAAATGCTTCGTCCAGTCGCCTCCGTCGCCCGGACGAAGCATGGTGGCATTGCCGGTGCGGTCGAAGGCGATGCCCTGACTCGATCCATCGATTTGGACGAGTTGGTTGTCCTGGTTGTTGCTCCGGGTCTGGTCGAGGACGATGGCTCCGTCCTCGCTTTTTTTGTAACCGAGCCAGTTGCCCGTGGGATCGTAACGGAAGCCCTCTTCCTCGACCGGGATCGCGCCGATTCCGGTGCGGTTGGTGTTCAGGGTGCCCTGCGCAAATTCCTTCACCTGATAGAGCCCGTCGTAGCCGTAGGCTTCATCCTGCCCTCCACCAGTCGCCGCAAGGTTGGCCCGCCAGGTGCGGTTGCTCGAACGGTCGTAGCCCCACTGGAACTGGTCTCGCACCGCTCCACCGGCGGTCGTGACCCAACGCATGTCCACGGTGCGACCGAATCGATCGTATCCGTTGTAGGGATCCCCGGCATCGCCGAGAGGCTGGCCCGAGGTCTTGATGTAGGAGAGTTGCACTCCGGGTTCGGGGTAGGCGATCTTCACATAACGCGCCGCGCCCACGTAGGTGTACTGGGCGAGGTTGCCGCTTTCACCGGTGATCGCAAGGCTGGCAACCCGGCTGAGGAGGTCATCGGCACTGTCGGTGGCTCCGTAGCCCGATTCGAGGACACGCCCGTCGGGGTAGGTCATGCCGGTGCGTCGAGCGGTGTTGCCGCTCGACCCGTCGGCGTAGGCGTAGCCTACCTCGGGGGTGGTCCCGGGGGCTCTCCTGATTGGAGTAAGGCTGTCATGAAAGCGAGGCATTGAAAAATTTGAAACTGATTCTCCGTTTCCCCGACGCCGTTTCCAGGGCTTTCCTCGGAAAGGTGTTGGAACTCATTCACTCATTCGAGGCGCGGGCATTTAAGTCAAAAAAACCCTGCCGGGCAGGGAAAAAGTGTTTTTTACGTTTATCACCCCTCCCTGCGGCATCTCACTCCGGCAACGATTCCCGAAACTGCTCCAGTCTCGAGTAGTCCAGACCCGGAGGCCGCTTTTCAAGAAGCCAGTCGAGATCCTCGCGGGCGCCTCCAATGTTGGCTGCCTGAACGCGCAGGATAGCCCGCTGGAATCGCTCGTAGGCGGAATCTGGCTGGATCGCGAGGAGGAGTTCGAGGTAGTTTTCCGCCTGTTCGGGAGTCTGCTTTCGATTGATTTCAATATCGACGAGGTTGCGCAGCATGCGCACCGCGATGTCGCGAGCACCGGCGGGGTCAAAGGCAGACTCTTCGGGCGCGGTCCCGGTCATCTCCAGCGCGATGCGGGCGGCGCTCTCACGAGTGTGCGACGCGCCCTCTTCAAAGACATCAAAAAAGAGCGGCTCTTTGTCTTCCCCAGCAGGGACACTGACCCCTACCATAAACTTGCCCGGCAGGGCCGCGCCATAGACCTCGGGGATCCCAAGACGACGCGCGAGCTCAATGAAGACCACGCTCAGAGTGATCGGCAATCCCTCCCTGTCATCAAGAACGCGATTCACATAGCTGTTGGCGTGGTGATAATACTCGCCGCGGCTCCCGTGGAATCCGTTCTCTTTGAACATGAAATCGCGGAGCGCCTCGGCTCTTTCCTTCACTCCGCCTTCGAGCGCGGCTTTCTCCACGTAGACCTTCGCATCGCCCACGAACTGGGAAAAGACCTCGCGGTAGTGCTCGAGATCGAGTTCAGGATCATCAAGACGCGCGATCTGGAGCCCGACTTCAAAGAGATCCACCTCGCTCTCAGGGCGGTCGAGGGTCATCAGCATCTCCCGCGAGACGGTGGTGCGGTAGACCTCGGACTCCAGCCCTTTCAGATTCGCGACGAGCGCCTCCAGCTCGGCGACACGGTCGCGGATGATCTGCTGGCTTCCGAGACCGTCACGACCAAGCTCCGCGAGGACACCATCCGTCCCTCCCTCTTTGACGAAGCGGTCGAGCAGCGAACTGGTCCGCTCCCTCTCCTCCTGCGGCATATCCTTCTCGGAAAGATCAGACCCGACCCGGAACCCGCGGAAATCGGCGACCGTTTCGCGGAACTTACAGAGCCCGACCGTCCCACCGCGCAGCGCCGCATCCTCGATCTCGAGCACTTTCTCCTCATTGACCCAGGCGATCAGCTTCCCGGCCTCGACCCGGACGCGGAGCCGATTCCACTCGCCTTTCTCATACGCCGGTACCTCGATTTGCTCGAGAATGGACCAACTGTAGACATCCGGCCCCTCGAATCTCGTCAGACGCAATTTCCCGTCACTAGGGTAAAAACCGTAATGAACATCCTGCCCGTCAGAGGCAAAGGCAAGTCCTGCTGCACCGCCCTCGTCCTCGAGTTTTACCGAGACCGCGACCTCGTAGGGCGGAGCGGGAACTTTCATCGACGACAGGCAGAGAGCCCGACCGCCGAACCCTTCCCCGACCTGACGCGAACGGATGATCCCGCCGCGCTGGCTCCAGTCCGCTCCCATCACGGGTGTCCACTGCCGCGGGTCGAGCGTGCCGATGGTGCGCCAGCGGCTCATCGGGACCGGATTCGGTTTATCGAGGAGCGTCTGCAAATCATTCGACGGCACCGCAAAACCCAGGTTCTCGGTGACCCGGTGCCGCAGCGTGACGATGCCGAGGACCTCGCCCTCGAGGTTGATGACCGGCCCGCCGCTGTTCCCCTGCTCGATCGGCATGGCGAGCTGCAGCATGGGAAATTCCGGCGTTTCCCCTTCCCCCGCGAATCCAGGGTCGAGCTTGCGTATCGCCGAGATCGCCCCCGGTACCACGCTCAGGGCCAGTCCCTGGGGTGCGCCGAACCCGACGATGAGATCCCCCTGCTCAATCTTCGCCGAGTCCCCCACCTTGAGGGCTTTCAATATCTTCTCACCCGAATCGACTCGCAGCACCGCGAGATCGTAATGCCGATCAGAGGCATGCACCTCGGTCACCGCGCAGACCGTGCCGTCGTAGAGTTCCACCTCGATGGAGCGCCCTTCGCCGATGACATGGAGATTTGTCACGACGAGACCGTCCCCGATGATAAAACCCGAGCCCGTGCCGCTGCGCTCCCCGTCACGGCCCATCTGCCGGACGGTTACGAGAGAGGGTTTCGCCAACTCGGTAAGCTTTCGTACCTGCCCCGGCTCGAGGAAATCACGAGCCGCATCGGCCTTTTCTTCCGACAACTTGGCGAGCGCTTCGGCCGCCTCTTCTGAGAAAGGATCGAATTCCTTCTCCGGAGTCTGAGACCGCGCCTCCGGATTAAGAAAGAGACCACAAAGGAGGACCGTTAGGAAAAGGCGGGAGCGGCTCATACAGGTAGTGCGGAAAAGACGTGCCTCTCCAGCGTAACCGTTACGCTGCGAGATGCACGACGGATTTTTTACCGGATTCGGGCTTTCGCCATCGCCCGAAGGTGTCACCACCTTCGCTGCGCTCTCGCCCGACCGTGTAAGGTGAAGCGGGCCTCGTGAGAGTTTCGTCCCCCGCCGGACCCGCGCCTTACGCGCTTGCCTTTTCCCTCTTCGTCAGCGTCGTTCCCGAGACGAATTTGACCGATGGGAGCGCCTCCTCCAAAGATTGCCCCGGTGAAGGCGGGAAATGCATTGCTGACAATACTCAGACTGGCGGCCGTCCTTGCCCTGATATTTCTGATCTGGCGATACTGGGATAGCGCCGCCTTTCACGAATGGAAAGCGAACGCGGGACCGCTCCCCTTTTTTGCCGCCCTCGCCATCCTCCCTCTCGCGGGGATTCCGACGACTCCTTTTTATCTCATCGCCGGAGCGACCTTCGGAATCTCCACCGGACTCATTGGGTCTCTCATCGCCCTCGCCCTGAACCTCGCCCTCAGCTACTGGATCGCGAGAGGACCACTGCGCTCCCTTTTTGAAAGGTGGATGGCAACGGCCAACAAGGAAGTCCCCTCGCTCGAAAAGCTCGGAGCGTGGCGTTTCACCCTACTAGTGAAGTTCACCCCCGGTGTTCCCGGCTTTTTGAAACACTACCTCATCGCCCTTGCCGGGGTGCCCCTGCGGATCTATTTCCCGGTCTCTCTCGTGATTTCCGGCTTCTACGCGACCTGTTTCATCGTCCTGGGAGATTCTGCCTTTGACCGGGATACCACCGCCCTCGTTATCAGCGCAGTCGTGCTCGTCCTAGTCACCGCACTCGTTTGGTGGTGGCGAAAGCGGGGGAAAAGAGAATAAACTGCACTCCCTCTCGTGCGATGTCGAATCCCGACGCGCCTCCGGTGTGTCGGGAGCGCAATGCACAGGTCAGGCAACATTTATTGACAATTCCCATTGATTCACCTCCCTCGAAAACTGTTTTCCCTTCAGAGTAAAAGTAACAGGAAGAAGCCATGAACTGATGCGGTAGACCGGGACGGCGAGCGGGTTTGTGGTGATATCGGGCGTGTCACCACCGCGAAGAAGCTTCGGCCCTCGCCCAAGGTCATTGCACGCCCAACCTGCGGCTGAAGCCGCAGCCACTTTTCAGGATCACCACAGATCCTTCGTCGCCGTGGATGCAGGTGAGGGTAGTTTTGCCCAATCCGCCAGCAGGGCAGCCACAGTCCATGAATCGTTGCTTCCTGAGAGTTTCCTTCCACTTTTCTGCCGCCCCACCGCAACCTTTCCGCCGACCTCGTGTTGAATGTCTCAACGCTCCCGGCCATGAAGCTGTCACCTTCCCTCACCCTCCTCCCTTTTGCGCTCGCTGCTTTCTCTATCTCCTCCGCTCGATCGCAGGAGATGAGCATGAAGGAGGAAGCGACCGACGAACAGATCGCGTTCTTCGAAAAGAAGATCCGCCCCGCACTCATCAAGCACTGCTACGAATGCCACTCGAGCGAGGGCGACAAGATCAAGGGCGGGCTGCTCCTCGACGCCCGCGAGGTCACCCGCCGGGGGGGCGACAGTGGCCCGGCAGTGGTGCCGTTCGACTTGGCGGAGAGTCTGCTCTACACCGCGATCACCTACGAGGATTCCACTCTCGAGATGCCGCCGAAGCACCGGCTCGAGGCGGAAGTCGTAGCGGACTTCAAGACATGGATCGAGATGGGCGCTCCCGATCCGCGCGAGCAGGTCAGCAAGACCAAAGAAGTACAGCACTACACCAACACGATCGACCTCGATAAAGGCCGGGAGCACTGGGCCTACCAGGCGCCCTCACCACAGACGGTGCCCGCCCCGAAGAATAAAGAGTGGGGACAAAATGCGATCGACGCCTTTCTCGCCGTGGCGCACGATGAGCACGGCCTGACCCCCGCCGCCGACGCCGAGCCGCGCACTCTGCTGCGCCGTCTCTCTTTCGACCTCACCGGCCTGCCGCCCGATCCGGCGCAGGTCGAGGCCTTCGTCAGTGCCTACACGGAGAGTCCCGACTCGGCCATCGCCACGGCGGTGTCCGCCGCCCTCTCGTCGGATCGCTTCGGCGAGCGATGGGGACGGCACTGGCTCGATCTCGCCCGCTACGCCGAGTCGTCGGGCAAAGAGGTGAACGCGACCTTTCCCGATGCGTGGCGCTACCGGGACTATGTGATCGATTCGTTCAATACCGACAAACCGCTCGACCGTTTCATCACCGAGCAACTCGCAGGTGATCTGCTTCCTTACGAAAATGCAAAAGAGCGGGCGACCAATCTCGTCGCGACCGGCTTCCTCGCGATCGGGACAAAGAACCTCAACGAGCAGAGTTCGCGACAGTTCCGTTTCGACCTCGTCGACGAGCAGATCGACACGACGACGCAGGCGCTCCTCGGGACGACAGTCTCGTGCGCCCGCTGCCACGACCACAAATTCGACCCCATCCCGATGTCTGACTACTACGCGATGGCCGGAATCTTCCTCAGCACCGAGACTCTCTACGGCACTCCGAACGGGCTTCAGAGCCGACGCGCCACCGACCTCGTGGAGTTGCCTTTTGCGGAGAAATCTCTCGCCGGGATCCCCCTTGCCGATCTTCTCGACATGGAGTTCAGGCGAGTGACTCTGGAGGAGCAGGTCGAAACTCTCCTCGCCGAGCAACGTGAACAACGCCAAAGCAACCGCAACGGCGAGGGGGTGCAAAACGCGGTCATCCGCATCCTCGCGACGCGGAACCAGCTCGGAGTCGTCGAGGGGCAGTTGCTAACCTACGACGATGCAGGCGGACGGCGCGACCTCGCGATGGGCGTGCGGGACCGCGACGAGCCCTTTGATTCACAAATCCTGATTCGGGGTGAGGAGGACAATCCGACCGAAGAGCGCGCCCCGCGGGGATTCCTTCAGGTGGTAAAAACGGGTGATGAAAGCCCCATCCCCTCGCACCAGAGCGGACGTCTCGAGCTGGCCGGGTGGATCACCTCGCCGGAGAATCCCCTCACCGCCCGCGTCTATGTGAACCGCGTCTGGCTCTGGCTCTTTGGCGAGGGACTCGTCTCGTCGGTCGATAATTTCGGCACGACAGGTGAGGCTCCGAGCCACCCCGAGTTGCTCGACTACCTTGCCCTGCGCCTCGTCGAACTCGACTGGTCGGTGAAAGATCTGATTCGCGAGATCGTGAGCAGCCGCGCCTATCGCATGAGCTCGGACTACGATGCCGACCTCTTCGCAAAAGACCCAGAGAACCGGCTTCTCTGGCGCGCCAACAAACGTCGCCTCGACGCCGAGTCCCTGCGTGACGCCACTCTCGCGGTGAGCGGTCGCATCGATCTCGAGCGACCTCTCGGTTCCGCCGTCGCTGCTGCCGGAGTCGGCTTCATCGGGCGGACCATCCCCGAGGCGAGCTTTGAGAAAAAGTCGCCGCACCGCTCGGTCTATCTCCCCATCGTGCGCGGCACCGTTCCCGAGTCCCTCTCGCTCTTCGACTTTGCCGATCCCAGTCTCACCGCCGGGAAACGCGAGATCACGACGGTGCCGTCACAGGCACTCTACCTGATGAACTCGGACTTTGTGATCGAGGCGGCCGAAGCGATGGCGAAGACTCTCGTCGCGGACGCCGGCCTGCGCGGGGCCGCCCTCGCCCGTGAGGCTTTTTACCTCGCCTACTCCCGCCCGCCGACAGAGGCGGAGACGCTCGCGACGCAGCAGTATGTCGAGCGGTTCCTCGCGGCGGCGGCGGGGGAAAACCTCGGCCCGGAAGAGGCGCGACTGCTCGCCCTGACGACCTTTTGCCAGTCTCTCCTCGCGAGCGCCGAATTCCGCTACCTCAACTGACCCGACCGTCTTGCCCCACCCACCTGACCCTCTTGCATCCCATGAGCCCCATCCTCCTCTCCCGTCGTCAAACTCTGCAGGCCGCCTCGAGCGGATTTGCCTACCTCGCTTTCTCCGCCCTGAGCACTCTAGCTGCGGAAAAAACGGCCAATCGACTCGCGCCGCTGCCTCCGCATTTCACACCCCGTGCGAAGCGAATCATCTTTCTCGCGATGCAGGGCGGCCCCTCGCATGTCGATACCTTCGACTACAAACCGCTCCTCGGGCGGGACAACGGCAATGCATCGAAAGGCTTCGCCAATCTGCTGGGATCGCCTTTCGAATTCAAACAGCACGGCGAGAGCGGACTACCGATTTCGTCACTCTTTCCGAAGCTCGCCGGACACGCCGATGATCTCTGCCTGATCAACAGCATGTACACAGACCTTCCGAATCACCCGCAGGCGACGACGCAGATGCACACGGGGAATTTTCAGTTTGTGCGCCCCTCCCTCGGTGCCTGGACACTCTATGGCCTCGGCACGGAGAACGACAGCTTGCCCGGCTTCATCACGCTCTCGCCGCCGAACGGAGCGCAGAGCTACGGCAGCGCTTTTCTCCCCGCGATTTACCAGGGCACGCCGATCGGGAAACAGGCCCGCAATCGCTTCACTGCAGGGTCGGGCGAGGGACCGATCAGCAACATCGCCAATCCGCGACTGAGCCCGGAACTGCAGCGGGTGCAACTCGATTTCATCAAGGGGCTGAATCAGGAAAAGCTCGTCCGCGATCAGTATCAGCCCGAGGTCGAGGGCATCATCGAGTCTTTTGAACTTGCCTTCCGGATGCAGGATGAGGTCCCCGAAGTGCTCGACATCGCCGGTGAACCGCAGTCCATCCTCGATCTCTACGGGATCAACAACGCAACGACGGGGGGCTTCGCCCGCCAGTGCCTCAGCGCCCGTCGCCTTGCCGAAGCCGGGGTGCGCTTCATCCAGGTGAATCACGGCAACTGGGATCATCACCGCAATCTCAAAGCGGGGCTCGAGCAGAACTGCGCCGAGATCGACCAGCCCATCGCAGCTCTTCTGGAAGACTTGAAGCAGCGTGACATGCTCAAAGACACCCTCGTGATGTGGGCCGGTGAGTTCGGACGCACCCCTCACGGACAATCGACGAACGGACGCGACCACAACAACAAGGGCTACTCCATGTGGATGGCCGGCGGCGGGGTGCGCGGCGGTCTGCGTTACGGATCGACGGATGACTATGGCTACCAGGCGGTCGAGGACAGGATGCACATCCACGACTGGCATGCGACGATCCTGCACCTGATGGGGCTGAACCATGAGAAGCTCACCTACCGCTACGCGGGCCGTGATTTCAGACTCACTGATGTGCACGGAGTGGTCGCCAAAGGCATCGTGGCCTGATCGAATTCCCTCAGTTTGCCGGAACGGCGAATTCCGCCTCGAGCGCAGCCGGGAGGTCGGGGCCAGTTGCCTGCTTGCGGATGGACCGGCAAGGCAGTAACACTACCACTCATGAAACGCTGCCTCCATCTCCTCGTCCTCGCGGGTCTCATCGCCCTCCCCATCACGGCCCGGGCGGATTCCTGGCCCGAGTTCCGCGGCCCTACGGCGGACGGACATGCCCCCGGGGCGAAGGTTCCCCTGCTCTGGTCGGCAACGAAGGGGATCCGCTGGACGGTGCCGGTTGATGGCAAGGCCTGGTCTTCGCCTGTCGTGGAGGGCGACCGCGTCTTCATCACGACGGCGGTGGTGAAGGACGAAAAGCTAAGGCTCGAGGCCCGCGCCTATCAACTGGCCGACGGGAAGGAGATTTGGACACAGCTCGTCTTTGAAAAGCCGGCCGGCCCCATTCACCAGAAAAACAGCCACGCCTCCCCCACTCCCATCATCGCGGACGGTCGTCTCTACCTGCACTTCGGTCACGACGGGACCGCCGCCCTCGACGCCACTGACGGGAGAATCCTCTGGACCCAGACCGATCTCGCCTACTCTCCCGTCCACGGGAACGGCGGCTCGCCCGCGCTCCACGAGGACAGGCTCATCTTCGCGTGCGACGGGGAAAAAGACCCTTTTATCGCCGCGTTGAACAAGGACAGCGGGGCGATCCTCTGGAAGACGCCGCGCGCGGTCGAGGTGGCGCGGACCTTCTCCTTTTCCACCCCGCTCCTCATCGAGGTAAACGGCAAGGCCCAGGCCGTAATTCCCGGCTCGGGTGCGGTCGTCGCTTACGATCCTGCCGACGGGAGGGAGATCTGGCGATTCCGCTATGCCGATGGCTACTCCGTCGTGCCGCGCCCACTTTATCATGACGGGAAGATCTACGTCTGTTCGGGTTTCAACCGGGCCGTCCTCTTTGCGGTGAAAGCCGATGGCGAGGGCGATGTCACTGATACTCACCTCGTCTGGAAGGACGACAAGGCCGTGCCGAAGGAGAGCACGCCCATCATCGTCGACGATCTTATCTACCTGAATGACGACAAAGGAGTCCTCAGCTGCTTCGTCGCCGCCACCGGAGAGGAACTCTACCGCGAGCGACTCGAGGGACAGGGAGGCTACTCTGCCTCGCCCGTCTATGCCGGCGGCCACCTCTTCTTCCACAACGGCGGCGGCATCACCACGGTGGTAAAACCCGGCCGCACCTTTACCAAAGTAGCCGAGAACGCACTCGGCGAACCGGGTTTGTCCTCATTCGCGGTGGTCTCCGACGGGTTTATCGTCCGGACCGAGAGCCATCTCATCCGTATCGGCGAGTGAGGCGACTCAGGCATCGAGATAGCGCTGGAGCGCTTCTTTCAGCTGAGTCCGCGCCCGAAAAAGGAGACTTTTGACTGCCGGGATGGACATCTCGAGGACGACGGCGATCTCGTCGTAAGGCATTTCCTCGTAGCGCCTCAGGACAACCGCCATGCGCTGCTTCTCGGGAAGGTTCTGAATGGCGCGGTTGATCGCCTCCTCGAGTTCAGCCTGCAGCATCCCATCATCGGGCGAGATCGCCTGTGAATCCTCGACGGTGCGGTGGGTCGTCTCCTCGCGCTCATCGACCGAGACGGTCGGCTTGCGCTGGCGGCGACGCACTTCGTTAAAAACGAGATTCCGGGTGATCGTAAAGAGCCAGGTCGTGAACTTTGCCTGGGCCTCGTATCGACCCGCCGACTTCCAGACCCGCACGAAGACCTGCTGGGCGATATCTTCCGCCTCGGAGGGATTCCCCAACATCTTCGCGACGGTGCCGATGACGGAACGCTGGTGCCGCTCTACGAGCTCCTCAAACGCGCGCATGTCCCCGGCGCTCACCATTCCCATTAGTTCCACGTCGCGGTCATTGCTCTCGCGCCTGTCCGCCTCGTCATCACGGGATGGAGGCATCGGGTCGGAGTGGGTCATAAAGGGGATTTATCCGGAAATTCCTGAGTGAAAATGAGCAATAACAGGTTAACTCAACCCCGGCAAGACGCGAATGTTTCATCTGCGCCGGCCCCCTCCTTTTTTCGACCCTCCCAACGATGACTGAAATCTCCCGGACCAAGTCCCGCCGCCGTCTTCAACTGACCCGACGACTCACACTCCTCCTCATGGGAATGGGGATCAGCAGCGAAACCGTCGCGATCATCGGGATGCTACTCGGCATCTTCGCGGGGGCTTCGTTCATGGCGACAGGAGAGTCGATCAACCCCGTCCTCTTCTGGAGCCTGGGCCTGACCTTTTGTGTGCTGCGCATCCTCTGTATCCGGCTGGACCGCATGCTACAGCCAGCCTCGACGCGGCAAACGCTCGAGGATGTCTTTTTCAACGAGCTGCCCGAACGGGTCTCGGATGCGGTAACGCTCATCGGCTTCGGCTTCGCGATCGAGTCCAGTCCATGGCTCGGCCTCGCCGCTGCGCTCTCGGCGATCTTCTCCGCCTACATCCGCTCGATCGCTTTCTCCCGCGGGGTCGGTCGCAAGTCGGCGTCCTCGGGTCCGATGACCCGAATCCACCGGCTCATGCTCCTTTCCCTGACCTCCATCCTCATGATCCTCGAGGTCCAGAGCGATCATTTCCGAACCTCGATTCCCCAGATTGCCCTCTGGCTTATCATCTTCGGGTGCGCCCTGACCGTTGCGATACGATGGTTCGGGATGAAAGGAATCAAGGTGTGAGGCATTTTATCTAAGTTTAGTTAATCACTTTCTCGACAGATGCAAAATCCGTGTCTACTCTGAAGCGCGATGCGCACCGCGTTTTCCATCTTTTCTGCCATCCTCCTGTCGGGGCTCGCCTGGGCGTCCCCTCTCGGGGCTGGCGAGAAATTTACCCGGGTCGTCCTCGATCCCGGCCATGGCGGCAAGGACCCGGGTTCGTCGGGCTTTGGCCTGGTCGAAAAGCACCTCACCCTCGATCTCGCCCTCCGCGTGGAAAAAATCCTCGTCGGCAAAGGGATCAGCGTCGAGCTCACCCGCCGCACCGACGAGTTTGTCGAATTTGAAGAGAGGGCCCACATCGTGAACCGGGCACCCGACACTCTGCTTGTGAGCCTTCACTTCAATGCCCACACCGATCGCAGCATCAGCGGCACCGAAACCCTTTACTGGCCCGGCAGCGAGCCGGGGCGGGAGCTCGCCAGTTATGTCCAAAGCGAGCTCGGTCGACGCCTCGTCACGAGAAACCGCGGCTTCCGCCCTGAACGACTCAAAGTGCTCGAACTATCGCAGGCGACCGCTATCCTCATTGAGTGCGGCTTCATCTCAAATAGATGGGAGAGCCAGCGCTGCGGGGCGGAGTGGTTCAGGCAAATCCTCGCCGAAGAGATCGTCCAGGGACTCTTGCGCTACCGGGAGGCGGCCCGGTAGCGACGCAGTAGCGGCCGACCGGGCATGAATTTAAGGAAGCCTCCCTTTCGAACGCTCTGTAACTTCCGGATTTGCCATTAAGGTACTACAATGCTATAATCAACATCATTGACCACTCTTTCCAGAATCACTCTTCGACCCGACTTTCTGTATGACTGATCCCACCGTGAACCGCACTCTCGAACTTGCCTGCACCGTCGGATCGATCGAGGACGCCCGAGAGGCACTCGAAGACGGTGCCGATGTGAACTTCCGCTCGGGGGCACCACTCTTCCTCGCGATCATTGATCGCAACCGTGCCATCATCCACTTTCTGCTCGATAACGGTGCGGACAGCGAACTCTTCCTCCCGAAGAAGAAGCTGAAGCTGATCCGCTCCCGCGAAGATCTCGTCGAGGAGCTCGTCTCGTGTGCTCCATACAATCCCCGCGATCTCAAGATCGAAGAGTTGCAGGTGATCGACTCGGGCATCCGCGAGGTCGGGGTGCAATTTCTCGTCTCCGAACTCGACTGGGACAATGCGACTCGCTTCCGCGACACCCTCAATGCGATCGGGGCCGGATCCAAGCACCGCTGCGTGGCAGAATTCCTCCAGTGGGCTCGCAGCGAGAGCCAGGCAGGCAGCGGAATCGAGAACTTCCTCGACAGCCACGACAACGCGGTGAGCGAATATCGCGACCGTTACCTCAGCACCGGTGAAGACCTCATCGCGCTCGCGAGCGATTTTCTTAACAGCTCGGACGGGACCGGCGCGGACTGATCGCCCCTTCCCATTTCTTGCCAGGTTTCAGGGCCGTTTAGCCCGCTTTTCTTTACCCTTTCGTCACAAGACGCAGCGAGAACCTGAACCGGCGAGGCGCGGGCCGAATTTTCTGACGGGCTTCGTATTCACGCAACTAATTGAAGTTTTGCGACCTTTGCGGCCTTCTGTAAAAATCACTTCGTTTTTTAGGCTCATACGCCAAGCCGGCAAGGACCGGCGGCGACAAAAAAAGGCCCCGAAAAGCGAGAGCTCTTCGGGGCCTCTTTGAAAATACAGGGGCTCACTTCTTCTTGCGAAGGAAGGTCGGCACGTCGAGATCTTCACCATCGACGATCGTAGGATCGGTCTTGGCGAAACGCCCCTTGCCGAGCGCGGGCTCGAGCTGGAGCATCTCCTGCTGCTGGCGAGCCTCTTCAGACATCTCGGCGGGAGCAAGCTCCTCACGCGGTATGCCGGGAGGCTGGCTCGGCGGGAGGACTGGGCCGTCAATCGGGGGAGCAAGGGGATCACGAGTGCGAATACGCCCCGTATTACCGCTGCTCACCATCCGGGACAGCGTGATCTTTTGCGACGACTCGGTAACGGCCTCAACACGGTCGAGCTCGGTCGCCTCCTGCGGCGGGAATGCCGCCGGCTCGACACTCATCGCCCGGGCGATGGGATTCCGAAAATCATCCTCGTCCCCATCACCCAACCGGGCGACAGGATGACGTAGCAGAGACGGAACAGGCTCAGGGGCGTAGGCGGGAACCTCGACGTCCCCGGGGGTATCGCTGAAATCATCGAGAGGCTCAAAGACCGAAGCCTCGTCTCCGGCCTGCTCCTCTTCTGTATACGAGAACACCTCGCCATCGGTGTTATCCCCTTCAAAAGTATCAGGCATCTCCGTTGCTTCTTCCACGGCGGGTTCCTCCGCGAGATCTTCAGCAGCGTAGTCGCCTGCTGAATACTCCTCTGCCTCTACCGGGCTCACGGGCTGCGTGTAATCCGGCTCAAGAGGCACCGGCATGCCCAGGCTGATGGCTGGCGCTGCGGCGACCTCTTCGACCTGAGCTGAACGGATCGCGGCGGCTCCGGGGCCGGCGATGGAACTGATAATTGTGACCGTGAGGCTGTTGCCGAGGCGCTTGTCAGTACCGGTGCCGAAGAGAATCTGGGTGCCGCTTCCCACATGCTTCGCGACCTCTTCCATCACTAGTTGGACCTCGAAGAGGGTCATGGTGTCACCACCGGCAACCTGTACGAGCACGGCCGTCGCTTCGTTGAGCAACTTGCCTCGATCAAGAAGCGGGCACTTGAGAGCCTGCTCGAGTGCCTCGTGGGAGCGATTGTCGCCCTTGGCAACACCGTAACCGAAGAGGCAACGGGAGTCGTCAGAGGCGATCGCGGAAAGGAGATCATCCATCCCGATGCGGATGATACCGGGGCGGAAGACCACATTCATCGTGGCCCGAATGCTCTGGCTGATGATCTTATCTGCTGCGGCAAACGCCTGGGCGACACCGTCCTTGGGCACGATGAGTTCGCCCATGCGGTCGTTGTCGAAAGTGATCACGGCATTCGCGTAGCGCCCGATGTGCTCGAGAGCAGTGCGGGCCTGCTCCGTACGGCGTTCCCCCTCGAAAGAGAACGGCATCGTTGCAAATACGACGAGGAAGACGCCCTCTTCCCGGGCAATACGGCAAACCTCGGGCGCTGCACCTGAACCGGTGCCGCCGCCGAGACCAACGCAGACAAAAACCATCCGACTACTGCGGACAGCCAGTCGGATCTCATCGACCGCTTCAATCGCCGCCTGCTTCCCCAATGACGGGTCACCACCAGTGCCCATGCCCTTCAGCAATGTGGCCCCAAGTTGGATTTTCTCGCTGGAGACGGAGGTGGACAAGGCCCTGACATCGGTGTTCAAGGTGAGAAGCTCTGCGTCATCGCTTCCCTCTAGAGCCATGCGATCCAGCACGTTCGCCCCGGCTCCGCCAACACCTAAGACTTTGACTCCGAACTCCGATAAATTCGCGAGTTCGCTCTGTTCTGTCTGGTTATACTCGATCATCTGGTATCTATCTTGCTTAAAGCACCGTTATTGTCAAATAATTAGAAGAGTAACGAGGCCTACCGCCCCCCGCCAAAAATCTTCTCCAACTTCTCGCCCAATTTGCTGAGCGCACCTTTTTTTGGTCGTTGTTCGTCAAGGAGTTGCGCATATCTAATAAGCCCCACAGGAGTCGCATACTGGGGGTTTTCGAATAGAGCGGAGGGTCCCGACATGGATGCCGCCCCTGCTTTTTGCACGGGAATCTTAAATATTTCTTCCGTCACATCGGCGATTCCTTTCATCAAACTAGAGCCACCGGTGAGGAAAATCCCCTTCCCGAGCTTGTCGAGATAGCCCTGTTTTGCGAGCGGTTCGTAGACCACGGTGAGCAATTCCGTGACCCGGGCGTTCATGATTTGGTTGAGAAGCTCCTGGCTCACGACCTTGCCCGAATCGCCCTCGACCGGGATCTCGACATCGATGACCCCTTTCAACGAAGCACTGCCGTGGGCGACCTTCAACTTTTCGGCCCGCGCCAGAGGGATCTTCAAAACGAGGGCAATGTCATTCGTAATGTGATCACCACCTATCGCCACACAACCCGAGGCCACGACCGCGCCATCGACAAAACAGATGTAATCGGTCGTGCCGCCGCCAATATCGAGGAGGAGCGCCCCCTCGTTCTTCGCCTCGCGATTGAGGACCACCTGAGCTGCCGCAACTGCGGAAAAAACAATATCCTCTACTTCGAGCGGCACCTCGCGCACGCATTTGATAGCATTCTGAATGCGGGTCTTCACTCCGTGGATGATATGATAGTCGGCCTCGAGCTTCTGCCCAAGCATGCCGACAGGATTCGGGATTTTATCCTGCCCATCGACGTAGTAGTGCTGGATGATGGAGTGAATGTAGCCATTCTCTTTCGGCAGCGGAACATCGCGGGCGATCTTCTTGACCTCGTCGAGATCTTCAGGCGTGATTTCCATTTGCTCGTCGGCGACACGGATCGTACCACGATTGTTGAGACTCTGGATGTGAGAGCCGGTCACCGCGAGAAAGACTGTATTCACTTCGACGTCGCTACGCTCCTCGGCGCGCATGAGGGCATCGTGGAGACATGTCTGTACGGTCTCAGGATCGACGATCTCCCCTTTTCTCACCCCGGCGGACGGATGCTGACCCACCCCGAGAATCTTGATGGCTCCATCGCTGCGGACTTCACCCACAACGATACAAACCTTTGAAGTACCGATCTCCAAGCCGACGTAAATATTCGAGGCAGCCATTAAATTCAGGGTCTCTTAGATTGCTTATCCTCCGTTCAAAATAGAGCGCAAGTGTTTTTCCTGCTCATTCTCAAAAGAAAACACGGCATCATTAGCCGCTGGAACCCCTCCCCCGGCACCCGATGGGCTGCCGCCGACACCGGTCGGCCCCTCTGCCGCCGCAAAGGTGACGGGGATATTCTTGACCGCGGCGACGTTTACGGTAGCCAGTTGTTGCGCTGACCCCTCAGCCTTTCCGATTATCAGGGCTAGATCGTCGAGCCCGCGAGGGTAGTCGAAAACACCGAAAGTCACCATCAGCCGATTCTGGTAGACGACCTCCACCGCCCATTCGTCACGCACCCGCACCTCCGAGACACTCAGGCCTTGGTCGAGAAACCGATGATCACTCTCAAGGATCAGCTTCAGCCCGGAGCGCACGCCCTCCGATTCGATACGCCCGCCCTCGCCAGGCTCGGTGATTTGGAACGACTCGACCACGGGGAGAGTCTTCATCCCGTCATTGAGATCGAGACAGCGGAAGAGAACCCCCTCGGAATCGAGGAGGTAACCTCGCTCCATGTCCCACGGTCGAATCCCGAGCGGAGGCGACGAGAGCCATGCCACCGGCATACGCTCGCGGACGATGAGATTGATACGATCCGGCAATTCCCGCGTGACAGAAGCCTTCTCGACCTGGGGAAGCGTCTCCACCTGAGCGCGGATCGCTTCCAAATCGAGCTCCATCAGGTTCATTCCCGCCGCGACATTCGCGATCTCGGCAAGGCGAGCCTCACTGAGGACTCCGTCGGTCTGGATATTGAGGCGACGCAGCACGAACTCCTCGTTTTTATAGAAAATATTCTCATGGACCCACATCGCGCCGAGAGGAAGACTCACGCAGAGAAAGAGGATCGCAACCGAACGAATCACGAAAGCGCGCCGCTTTGCCCTCGTGCGCGAGGGCACCCTGGCCGGAGCCGCCTCGTCGTCGAGGAGGATCCATCCCCCGTCATCATCGGCGCGCCGACCCGAGGAAAAAAGTCCCTTGAATCTGAATTTCCGATAATTGGTTCGTCCTACTTTTTTTCGCATTAATTGAAATTAAGCGAAAGTTTAATAATTTTCAAACAAAGAGTTGCGTAATCTATGCCCGCCGCGGCCGCAGCCTTGGGCAAAAGGCTGCTCTCGGTCATTCCCGGGATGGTGTTTACCTCAAGAACGAAAGGTCTCGAGTCAGAGGCCCGCAGCAACACATCGACCCGCGAGTAGACCTCGGCTCCGACGGCGAGGTGGGCTTTTAGGGCCTCCTCCTGCACGGCGCGAGTCACTTCGGCGGGGAGGTCGGCGGGGCAAAAGTAGTCGGTCCCGCCTGCACCGGTCATCCAGGGATATTTATTAGAGATATCGTAGAAACCGGAGCGTGGTTGGATGTGAATGATGGGGAAAACCTCGTCCCCGAGCACCCCGACGGTCAATTCTTTCCCGGTGATGAGTTCCTCGACGAGGATGTCGGGAGAGTATTTCGAGGCATCGGCGATCGCCGCGTCCCACTCTGCTGCGGTGTGGACGAGATGCACTCCGACGCTGGATCCCTCGCGCGGCGGCTTCACGACGCACGGTATGCCGACAATAGCCGGAGGCACCGCCGCACTCTCGAGCATGATGACGACAGAGGCGGGAGTGATGACCCCGGCCGCGACAAAACGCTCTTTGCTGAGGACTTTGTCAAAGGCCACTTTGGAACTGACACGTCGCGCCCCCGTGTAAGGAACGCCGCGACGCTCCATCTCCGCCTGTAGCACCCCATCTTCCCCGAAGGTGCCGTGAATAACGTTAAATCCAAGGTCGGTGCCCTCGGGCAACACGAAATCCGCCCCGTGAACATCGACAAAACTCACTTTCCCCACCCTGCCTTCGAGCGCCTTGACGACACCGCGCGCAGAGGCCAGGGAGACTTCGCGCTCGGATCCGGGGCCGCCGGCGAGGACGGCGATGTGCATCTCTTCAATAGGCTTGGTCATGGGAGGAATAACAGGGTGTAATAAAGGGGCAAAGAGGGTTGAGTCGGGAGTTTCGGATCTCAGACGGGCTCATCCTGCCCGATGATCTGGACTTCCGTTTCGAGCTCGACGTCCCGGTCGCGGAGGGCAGCCTCCTTGATGCGGGCGATCAGCTCGAGCACATCGGAGGCCGTGGCCGTGCCGTCATTGACGATAAAGTTCCCGTGGACCTCGCTGACTTTCGCGGCGCCCACACCGGTGTTTTTGAGCCCCATCTCATCGAGCAACTGCCCGGCCCCGATCAGACCGGGATTCTTGAAAATACAGCCCGCGCTGGCTGCTACGGGCTGGGAGGTGCGACGTTTTTCCTTCGATGCCGCCATGCGCCCGGCGATGACCTCGCCTGACGCGGGAGTGCCCTTGAAGACAGCGGCGACTGCGATGTTGTGCGCCAGCTCCGGCACGTTCCGGTAGTAGTGCCGGATCTCCTCCACCGATTTGGTGAAAGTATGCCCCTCGGCGTCGATCATCGTGACGCTGACGACCTGATCAAAGGTCTCCCAGCCCATCGCCCCGGCGTTCATGCGCAGACTGCCGCCGACATTCCCCGGGATGCCCTCCATCCACTCGAAATCGCCCAGCCCTGCCGATTGCGCGGCCGCAGCGAGAGCCTTGAACTTGACCCCGGCACCCGCCGCGATGGTGTTGCCGTCGACATGAATCACTCCAAATTCCCCTTTTACCGGATTTGCCACCACCCCTGGAATGCCGCCATCGCGGACGAGCAGGTTCGACCCGCGCCCGATCACGCGCAGGGGGGTGCCATTGTCGGTGCAATGTTTCACGACGCGGGCGAGTCCCTCGACGCTAGTGGGCTCGATCCAGAACTGCGCGGGTCCACCCACCTTCATGGTCGTGTGCCGGCGCATCGGCTCATAGAGGCGGGTGACGCCGGCGGATTCCCCCAGCGCCTCGGTCAGCAGATCGAGAGTGGCGAGGTCTCTGGCGAGGCGCGAACCGGCCTCGTGGATATTCCCCGCTCCGAGCGTGATGACCCAGTCACCGGGCTCCAACTTCGCCCCGACCGCGAGATGGAGAGTCGCGACGGACGGGTGGGAGACGACTTTCTCCACCTCCCCGCGCTCCAGCACGGCATCAACGATGGTCTGGCCCGAGATGCCGGGAATCGGCGCCTCGCTCGCCGCGTAGACATCGGTGACCCAAAGCTCATCGACGCCCTCGAAGCAGGCCCCGAACTCATTGCGGAGTAGCTGGGTGCGGGAGAATCGGTGCGGCTGGAAGAGGCAGATGAGGCGTCCGGCATGTTGGGAACGGGCCGTCTGGATGGTCGCGGCGATCTCGGTGGGGTGATGCCCGTAGTCATCGACGATGGTGACGCGGTCGCTGTGCCGTTTCATCTCAAAGCGGCGTTTCGCCCCGCGGAAGGAGGTTAAAGCCTCGTCGATACGATCAAAAGAAACGCCCACCTCGGTCGCAAAGGCGATCACCGCGAGGGAGTTCAGCACATTATGACGCCCCGGGATGCCGAGACGCACACGACCGATCTCTTCGCCCCGGCGGATCACGGTGAACTCGGTCCCGGCTCCGCGCGGGGAAAGATTCGTCGCAGAAAAATCACATTCATTGCTCCAGCCATAACTAACTGCGTTGGTCCGCCCTTTGCAGACAAGGCGGGCATTGGCGTCCTCTCCGCAGTAGAAGATCTTCCCGGCCGTCTGGTCGCAAAATTGCCCGAAAACGGCGCAGATCGCCTCGATGCCATCGTAGAAGTCGAGATGCTCGGCCTCGACGTTGAGCAAAATGGCGTGCTCGGAGTGAAAATTGACAAGCGTGCCATCGCTTTCATCGCCTTCGGCGACGAAGTATTCCCCTTTTTCATCCCAGTTCGCATTCGTTCCGAGAATCGGAATCTCGGCCCCGACGTAGTGGGAGGGCGACTTCGCCCCGACCTTGAGGACGTGGGCTGCGAGCGAGGTGGTGGTGGTCTTCCCGTGAGTGCCGGCGACGACGACGCCCTTTTTCCCCTGCATGATGGCCGAGAGTGCCTCGGCACGACGCAGCAGCGGGATCCCCCGCCGGATCGCCTCGTCGTAGGCGGCATTTCCGGGTTTGATCGCGCTGGAGTATACCACGACATCCGCATCACCGACCGCCTCAGCCGAGTGCGGGCTGGAAAAGACAAGACCGGCCTTCTCGAGACGCTCGGTTTCGCGCGAAGTGACGCGGTCCGAACCCGAGACGCGGTGCCCGAGCCCGAGCAGGAGTGATCCCAACCCGCTCATCCCGGAACCGGCCACCCCGATGAGGTGGACCCGCAGACTGTCCTCACGGCGGGCAAAACGCACCCCCCATTCTTTGCAAAGATCACTCATATATCGGTCGTAAACTGTATTTCAATCTCGAAAAAGATCTCCGGCATCAGACCAGAGCGGCGGAGATGACGTCGCAGACTCGACCCGAGGCGTCGGGGAGAGCAAGGTTGGAAGCCGCACCTTTCATTTTCGCAAGTTTCTCATCATCATTTAGTAAGGTTAGTATTTTACCGGAAAAATTTTCCTCGTTTAGAGCCCCCTGGACCCACAATTCAGCGGCTCCGGGGACGGAAAAGATCCGGGCGTTGGCGGTCTGGTGATCCTCTGCCGCAAAGGGATACGGGATCAGCACGGATGGTATTTCATAATACGCCAATTCGGTGAGTGTCGAGGCACCCGATCGGCAGATCGCGAGATCGGCGGCGGCATAGGCATATTGGATCTCACTGCAAAAGTCGTGCAGCGTCCCGGCCGCCGGACAGGCCTCGTAGGCGGGTTTCACCAGCGCATAGTCCCCCGGACCGCTGATATGGAGAACCTGGATGCCCGCTTCGGCAAACCGGGGCAGGCTCGCGGCGACGAGTTCATTGACGCGGCGGGCCCCCTGGCTGCCACCCATGACCATGACCGTCTTTTTCCCCGGATCGAGCCCGAACCGGGCCAGCGATGCCTCGCGCGAGGGACGGTTTACGAGCGAAGGCCGCAGCGGAGTCCCGACGACCTCGACCGGTCTGCCCTTTCCAAAAAGCGGCGCGCACTCAGCGAAGCCGACGAGCACGGCACGGGAAAAGACCGCGTTGAGACGGTTCGCCTTGCCCGGGATGGCATTTGACTCGTGTATGAAAGTCGGCAGCCCGGCGATCCTGCCCGCCGCAAGAGGGGCCGCCGAGGTGAATCCTCCCATGCCGAGGACGGCATCGGCCCGGAAATCTCTCAACAATCGCCGGCAAGCCCCGAGGGATCGCAGGAAGGCGAGAAGAAAACCCGGCATCTTCACCGAAAAGAGCCCCGGCATGGCGATGGAGGGCATTTTCTCAAAGCGGAGGTGGTCATACCCCTCGGTCGCGAGGGCGTCGATCTGCTTTTCGGAGATGAGCAGGAGCACCTCCCCACCCTGGCGGGTCCAGGCCTCTGCCACAGCGATCCCGGGGAAGAGATGGCCACCGGTGCCCCCGCATGCGATGACGAGGCGTTTATCGGAGATTGTTAGCATTACCAAGTTATCAGATCTTGCGTGAATTCATCCTAATTTCAACTAATTGAACTCAGCAAAGGGCACATTTTTACCACTCGGGGTAAAAACACAACCTTTGATCTCCTCCGGCGGGGCGCGATTCAGAGCTTACGCAGGAAGGTTTCTTCCAATTTCAGTCCGGACGTTTGGTTTGAGGATCGCTAGGAGTCGCTTTTTCGCTTTTTCGGGAGGCCGTGTTTGGAGGGATGGGAACGGAGCAGATGGCTGGATAAATCTCGCAGGGTGGATAAGTTCTGCCTCGCGTTCCGGTCGCGACCAGGATGATCGTCTTCTCCGCAGACGACGCCCAAGGGCCAATGGCATCGGCGCCTCGCGCTTTCCCGCCCGCAAGTCCTCCTGTAGCCGGTCTCTGCGAGGCCGGGTTGGATGATCAAGATCCCTCGGACGCCCAACGCGGGGTCACAGACCCCACCTACCATCATCGGCTCATTCTGTAGCCGGCCTCTGCGAGGCCGGGTTGGATGATCAAAATCCCTCGGACGCCCAACGCGGGGTCACAGACCCCGCCTACAATCATCGGCTCATTCTGTCGCTGTTACCTTGGCCCGGCATGGGAGAGGGATGCTGTGCGATGGGGGGGTCAAATACGGAATTCGTTCCCTGACCCTGTTTCCATCGGCTCATTCTGTCGCCGGTCTCTGCGAGGCCGGGTCGGACGGTCAAGATCCCTCGGACGCCCAACGCGGGGTCACAGACCCCACCTACAATCGTCGGCTCATTCTGTAGCCGGTCTCTGCGAGGCCGGGTTGGATGATCAAGATCCCTTGAACGCCCAACGCGGGGTCACAGACCCCGCCTACAATCGTCGGCTCATTCTGTAGCTGTTACCTTGGCCCGGCATGGGAGAGGGATGCTGTGCGATGGGGGGTTCAAATACTGACCCCGTTCCCTGACCCCGTTTCCAATTGACGGCGGCGCTGCGATCCTTGAAGCTTCGTCGAAAGACCCGGCAGGAAAGGGGGAGGTTTTTTATACCCTAACATACCGATAATTTTGGATTTTTCATCCCTTTTTTTCTCGAGGAGAGGCCTTAATCCCGTGCCATTCTTCCCTGACCCCGTTTCCCCAATTTCTACGTGACCCCATTTCTACGTCTAATTGACTAGTCCCATTACGGCAAATGATTCTCTAGTAAAATCGATCTGGCTTGTTCTGATGCATCCCCTTCAAATGTTGAAGCTTTTTCAACGGCTGCTCTAGCGGCCTGCCAAGCGAGCCAATCTCGATCCGTCGAAAACAGAGTTTCCCATCCTTCGGATATACCAAACATTCGCATATAGTTATATGCCGAATTCATTGCCATTTCAGCCTTCCTCGTTTGAGATGAGTGGTTAAACTCATCGATTAGCAATCTGGTTTTCGCTTCTAAAGTTTCAATATTCTCGTTCCAAGAACTGGTGTTGGCGCCAGTGGATTCACGGTTTTCAAGATATGTCTCTCGTGCATGGTAAGTTTTCTGATCCAGAACAAACGAGAAAAGTGGACTGGGAGAGAGCGATCGAATTGCCAAAGTAGGATCATCAAAAGCGACAAAATCGTTCTCTTTCGGAAAAGTTAATTCGAGCCACTGGCCTTTATTTAACTCCATTTTATAACCTATTTTTGCGGCCAAAGGAAACGAGCCAGCAAGACCGCAAATGAAGCGGTCTTCTTCAGCAACAGTGGTGAGCGCATCGGTCAAATTGACCCATTGGAACAAAGCCGCGTCGCTAGTCAGGCGAATGCGTTCCCCTTCCTCATATCCCCCCATATATTGAACTATGTATTGGGAGCCGCTCGCTAACGAAATTTTTTCAATTTTAGCAACGATGTAGCGCGGGGCAGTCTCCTTCTCGACATTTTCGTCTCTGCAGGCAGAGATGACGAAAGCAAATGAGGCCACGATTGCTAATGTGTTCGATCTCATTTTCGGCTTTTCCAAACGTCTCTCATTTCGTTGAACGGGTAGCCTCCAAATGGCTTTTGGAAATTCATCGAATTTGGAATGATATTTCCGTTTGACCTTCTGTTCGGCGTCTCATTGTAATTAGATCGAAAACTTGGGTTGTCTCCAAGCGAGCGGCCTCCGCTAGTGTCCCCCGAATAAAACGGCTCATCACCCTGTTGAGCCTTAGCAATTCGAACCTCCGTCGTTACGATGTTGCTAATTCTACCCGCCAGTGCCTCCCTTACATTGAAATTTGGATCATATATCACAGCCTGAACATTGGACTCATCGAAGACCCCCAGATTTGCGCCATCCATCGCTTTTTGGCTCATTCTCGCTCGCTGCTCTGACGTGGCATTCGCAAATTCCGGGTTTCCAGTGGCAGCAGCCTCACCCCCGTTCTGCGCCAAGTGACCGAGTTCCTCGGCCAGCGCCTCAACAGTTTTCTCGGTAGATTCCTTCACTGCTCGCTGAGATATATAAGCCATACTTCCCTCAATGTAAGACCGGTCGCGATCCGTCATTTTCACGCTGTAGTCTCCTTCGGCTCCTTTCAAATGATCCACGACTTTGTTGAACGCCGGACTATTCTCTTTAGTGTTCTCATACCGATCCACCATCGTGTTGTGCGCCTCATCGCTCTCGCGAGAATCTTCCCGAACTTCTCGCTTGGTAGGCTCCTCCAGTTCCAACCCCAGCGGATCGAACTTCGTCCAAGGATTCTGATTTACGTAAGCATACAAATTCGGCCCATCCACGAACCCCGCCGGATCCCTGCTCAGCCACACCCCCGTCTCCAAATCCCGATAGCGGAAATGCTCCCAGAGCAAGCCCGTCGGATCTTCCTCCTTCGTATTCGCCCGCTGCCTATCCGCATTCGTCCCCGTCTCCACCGGCCTCGTCCCAAAGGCCTCGTAGCTGGCGGTCCAGGTCAGCGCCCCGCTCTGGTCGCTCTGCGCCACGACATCCCCACGCCCGTTGCCGAGGTTGTATTTCGGCGTACCGCCCCGCAGGGAGTGCAGCAAGCCCCCGATGCCGCCGCCCATGTCGGGGCCGCGGCGGTACTCGACGGTGGGGGCGAGCGCATTGGCGACGGTTCCCTGCCGGCCGCTCACGGGATACTCCAGCCCGCTTCCGATCCCTCGGTGGCGTTCGGTCTCGCCGATGACATTGCCCGAGGCGTCGTGCGTCCACGCGAAGGCGGCGATGATGGCACCGGCAAGGAGCCGAAAAGCGGGTGGAAGTTTCAGGCTCAACGGATCGGAGACTAGCGCAACTGGTCACGCTCGGCAAGCGTCCAGAGCCGAACTCTGACCGTGGAGTGCATAAATACCCCGTTTCCTGAGAATCTAGCGACCGCTCCTTGCATTTGGGCAATAAAGCGAATCGGAGCGAAGATAGCTGCCGTTGATCGTGCGCCAGCCGGTGACGGGCGAGGGAGGAAGGATGGTGGGATGGGAGGCCCAACCCCGACTCTGTAGCCGGTCTCTGTGAGGCCGGGTTGGATGATCAAGATCCCTCGGACGCCCAACGCGGGGTCACAGACCCCACCTACAATCGTCGGCTCATTCTGTCGCTGTTTTCTTTTCTAGGTCTATTCACGCGTACGCCCTGGCACAGTTCAGTCCGGCACGACGACGCTCAAGGCGGACGGCAGCACCCTGATGGACTGGGGCGTCTTCGCAACGACGTCCCCGTCTACCTGAATGTCGAGTACGGGATTGGTCCGGATCTCGACTGTCTCCACCGTCCAGTGCGTCACCGCTTCGGAGGCATCGAGGGCGGGTTCCTCGTCGCGCAGGAAGCGGTCGAGGCCTGTCATCTTCCCGGCCATCTTGACGATGAGGTCGAGATTCGCTCTTTTCAAAAGGAAGACGTCAAGCCGGCCATCGTTTACGTCGATGGCGGGAGCGAGCGTCAGTCGCCCTATCCCGACAGTGCCCGCATTCGCCACGATACAGGCAAAACCGGTCGCCCGGATGGTCTCCTTGCCGTCGAGAATGATCTCGTAGTCCGCCTCGGGGATCTCCTGCAGCCGTTTGATCCCGGCCCAGACGTAGGCTAACTTGCCGACTTGGTCCTTGAGCTCGCGGGTGGCCTCCTGCACGACCCCGACCTCGATGCCGCAGCCGATCCGCAGCAAAAAAGGATGCTCCCCCATCATGCCCACGTCGATACGGCGGGTCGAAAAATGGTCCCGGCAGACGAGTTCGCAGGCCCTTTCCAGGTTCGTCGGGAGCCGCAACTCGGAGGCGACGAGGTTCCCCGTGCCGCCACCGAGGATGAGCATGGGGGTGTCGGTCCCGACGAGACCGGCCGCCACTTCCATGACGGTTCCGTCACCGCCATAGACCGCGACGACCCCGGCACCGGCCGCGACAGCCCTGCGGGCGAGCTCGGACCCGTCACCGGTGCCGTGGGTGATGGAGATATCCCAGCGTATCCCGGCATCGCGAAAAGCCTGATTGAGAATCGCGAGAAGCGGGATGCGACGAGAAGGGGCGGGGTTCACGATCACATGAACCGACGCGGGCTTGCCATGTACCGTCGTGTTGTCTGACTTTATTGCCATCCGGGGGGATTCTTGGTTACAATGGAGCTACCTTCTCACGGTTTGGCCTCTATCTCCAGTGTAGAAGTGAAGGGGTGATCACCGTTACGATTTTGTCACAGCAGATCACTTTTCATCGCGCAAACTGCCTTGACTATTAGAAAGTTTCAAGCGTTTCCCCACTCCTGCCGAAACAATCATGCCCACCATTCTGATCGTTGACGACGAAGAAGATATCAGAGAATTGATATCGGTCACTCTCATGCGTGAGGAGGACTACAAGCTGCTCGAGGCCATCGACGGACTTAGCGCGCTACGGATTGCGAAGGATAAGAGGCCCGACATCATCCTCCTCGACCTCATGCTTCCCGAGATGGATGGTCTCACCGTCTTCCGCAACCTGCGTGAGGATGCCCGCACCAAATCCATCCCCGTGATCATGCTCACGGCACGCGGGAGGCTCGAGGAAAAGATCACCGGTCTCGAACTCGGGGCCGACGACTACATGGCCAAGCCTTTCAGCCCGAAGGAGCTCATGCTGCGAGTTCGCAATCTGCTGAGACGCACGAACCCGAATCAGGGCATCAGCGTGATCGTCTCGGGCCCTTTCAACCTCGATAAAAATGCCCTCAAGCTACTCCTCGACGGCTCCGCCATCGATCTGACATCGACCGAGTTCAAGCTGCTCCTGAGGATGATCGAGTCCCCCGGGATCACCCAGGAGCGCGGCGATCTCCTCAAGAAGGTCTGGGGCTACAGTGACCTCATCCAGACCCGGACACTCGACACCCACATCAAGCGACTGAGGGAAAAACTGGGCGAGCACGGAAATTCCATCGAAACTGTCCGCGGCGTGGGCTATCGTTTCCTCGAAGCGTGATCCCCATTCACGTCATTACAGAGGAGACCCCACTTTGGACGCCCCTTTCCCGATCATCATCCTCTCGGCGCTCGCGTTCTATTTCGCGCTGCGCTACCTGCGTCTCCGCAAGGGTGTCCGCGAACTGGCCGGCGCCCTCACCGCCGGCGCGGATGATCTGAACCTCACACTCTCCCCCTCGGCCTCGCAGGAGGATCTCGCCGTTCTCCGGAAGGCAGTCCTCAACACCATCAGCGAAGCCTCTCTCGTGCGCGACTCGGAACGGCGCCAGCGGGAGTTTCAGGAAGCGCTCCTCAACGAGATCAAAGATGCGATCTTCATCCTCGACCGGAACCGGGAGATCCGCTTCCTGAACCGGGCCGCCCAGCTCCTTTTTCCCAGTGATCAACCCTATCGGGCAAGGGCCTTCCTCGACGTCTGTCGGGACCACCGCGTCTACGATACCCTGACCCTCGCTGAAGAGATCGGCGCAAAGGTCTCCGAGAACCTCTCCCTGCGAGTCCATAGCGAGGGGAAAAGAGGGTTCCGTGAAGTCTCGCTGCTCATTGAGGCCGAACCGCTCTCGTTTGGCGGCAGCGCCGAGAACACCGGCTCCTGGCTCCTGATGAAGGACGTCTCGCGCCAGCTCGAGACCGAGCAGATCCGCCGGGACTTTGTCGCGAACGCTTCCCACGAGCTGCGAACCCCTCTCTCGATTATAAACGGCTACCTCGAGACGATGGACGACTCTGACGTCGATCTCAGCCAGGCGCTCTACCGCCGTGCCGTCCGCACGATGCGGAAACATGGCGAGCGCATCGCCCGGATCGTCGAGGATATGCTGACGATTTCAAAACTCGAGAGCGCGGCAGACCTCCTCAGGTGCGAGCCTTTCGACCTGCGCGACTCGCTCGATGACATGATAGGCCAACTCCTCCCCATCATCGAGCAGAACCACGCCCGCGTTACCGTGAAGACGAGTTCCGAGGAGCACTGGACCCTTCTCGGCGACCGCTTCTACTGGGACCAGATTTTTTTCAATCTCATCGAAAATGCCCTCAAGGAAAATCCCGACCCGGGACTCAAGATCACCGTCACCTTCCGTAGCAAAGGCGGGCGGTATCTCGTCACCGTCGCCGATGACGGCATCGGTATACCTACTGCGGACCTGCCTCTTATTTTCAAGCGTTTTTACCGAGTCCAAAAACATCACGCTCAATCCCGCGTAAAGGGTACGGGACTCGGTCTCTCCATCGTCAAACGCGCCGTCGAGGCACACCATGGGAAGATCGAGGTCGAGAGCCAGCCCGGCGTCAAGACTACCTTCACCATCTCGGTCCCCCTGCCCCCCCCGACAAGGAAATCTGACCGGCCTCTCGGCACAGAGTCAAAGGATGAGCGAGCCTAATCGCAGGCGACCTTGAGGCCCACCCTCGCACCTCTCAACGCCGCGCCGCCATGAGCCGCATGATGTAGTAGAGGAGTTGCCCGATCGAGGCGATCGCTGCGACGGTGTAGGTCATCGCAGCCCAGAAGAGAGCATTCTTCGCCTTGTCGTGATCGAGCCCCGCGAGCGACTGGGACTGGTCGAGCCAGGCGAGGGCCCGCCGGCTGGCATCGAACTCGACCGGCAGAGTGATAACGGAAAACAAAGTCGTCGTCGCGAAGAGGATCACCCCGAAAAAGAGGACTGTCGGGCTCCCCGAGGCAGCGAGGAAGAGCCCCGCGAGAAGCACCCAGTTCATATACTTGCTCGAGAGATTGACTACCGGGACCAGAGCCGACCGCAACTTCAGCGCACCGTAGGCCCGCGCATGCTGGACGGCGTGCCCGCACTCATGGGCCGCGACCGCAGCGGCGGCCACATTCCTCTCGTGGAAAACGACATCGCTGAGATTCACCGTCTTTTTGAGCGGATCGTAATGATCGGTGAGCTGGCCCGGCGTGGAGATCACCTGCACATCGCTGATGCCGCTGTCCCGCAGCATCTTTTCCGCGACCTCGGCACCGGAGAGCGGGATCGGCCGCATCGAGTACTCTTTGAAGCGCTTCTGGAGCATGCCCCCCACCCAGCGGCTCACGAGCATCGTGCCGACAGTGATGAGGATGTAAAAAAGGTTGCCGCCGCCAAGTGCCATTTCGTTCATATCGATAAGAGTGCATTTTCCTTTGAAAACGCTCAAAAAAATACACGCCAATTCGGGAATCGGAACCGAAATTTCCAGCCGCCGTTCACGCCGCCGGCTCCGCCGCGATCCAGCCGAGTGATCGGAAGAATGCGATCATCCTCTGCACGGTGTCCTCGTAATCGACGCCCCCGTTTCTCTGGAAATTGAAAAATCCGTGCTCCTTCTCCGGGTACCCCACCAGCACGGGAACGGGATCGACACCCGCCGCTTTCGCCTCCTCGACATACCTTCGGACCGATGCGAAAGGCACCATCGTATCCGCCTCACCATGAAAGAGGATCATCGGGGGATGCTCCGAAGTGATGTTCCTGATCGGGGAGATCTCGTCCAGTCTTGCGTAGATCTCCGCGCCCCACTTTTCTTTCACCCCGGGCATCCGGAGATCGAGGGCCGGATTGAAAGCAACGATGGCGTCGGGCGTGTCACGCACGTCGGAGAGGGCATTCGAGGCGCAGACCGCCGCCGCCGTCGCGAGATGGCCGCCAGCCGAGCCTCCCCCGGCAGCGATCCGCTCGGGATTGATCCCAAAGGTAGAGGCGTTCTCCCTGACCTAGCGAATCGCCGCCTTCGCGTCCTCGAACGAATCGAAAGGGGTGGACTGGTGCTTTGACTGGATCCGGTACTCTGCCGCCATGGCCACGAATCCGAGCTCGCTCAGTCGCTTGCAGTGAGGATCGAACTGATCGGGACTGCCTGTGGTCCACCCTCCGCCGAAAAAGAAGACGATGGCCGGCCGGTTGTCTTCAGCGGTCCAGTCAGCGGGACGGTAGATCCGCATGAGCAGCTCGGGGGCCTCTGTCCGGTAGGCCATCTCGAAATACGCAGAGTCCTCCTCGGCCGTCACCCGAGCGGAAATGACGAAGAGGCCAAGGATAGCCGTGAGCCTGGAGAGGTGTAGTCGCATAGCGGCATAATGGCACCGCTACTCACTTTTTAGCAAGCAGGATGAAGGCGTCTCCCAATTTGCGCAATCCCTCATCGGATCACCACAGGCCGCTCGACCCAGCCCCGACGGACACCTTCGAAATCGATCCAGCGTTGCGCTTCCTCGGCGGTGCGGAACCCGCCCTGCGTCACCACCAGATTGAGACTGGACCCCGGAGAGGTAAAAACGGCACTCGGGATCCCTGCGCTGCCCAGCATCACGGCCAGCTCATTGGCATTGGCGTCCCGCCGAAAAGCCCCGAACTGCACCCGATACGGCGCCTCCGGAGAGGCTGTTCGAGCCACCACAGTCGCGGGAACCGCTGCTGGCGACATCACCGCCGGCGCCTGACGCGCTCCCGGGAGAGAGACGGCGCTGCCTGCGTTCATCGGGGTGAGCTCGCCCGGACCGGCGACCCCGGCCACAGATGGGGTGAGAACGGGGCGGGAGAACCGCGGATCATACTGCGCGGCGGGGAACCCGTATTGCACCGGCACGGTGACGACCCGGGAAGCCGCCGTCGGTGCCGTCGGTGCCGTCGGTGCTGTCGGTGCCTCTTTGGCAAAGATTCCACCAAAAGGCCTGAACTTTCGTGCGCCAGGCGCGCCCGCCGCTTGCGCAGGGAGAGGCCCCGCCCCGCTCGCGGCCGCAGGCACGTAAACCGCCGCTGGCGCCATAGCCCGTGCAGGAGCTGATCGGCCGGGCTCCGGAGTCTGCTGGACGGCCATGAGAGACCCCGGCGCGGTGCGATTTGCCGTCAGCTCCACAGCATCAGCCGCCGCCCGGGAAAGCGTGAGGATGCGACCATCGGCCCCCTTGCGATCATTAATGACCACATCGACCATCCGCCCTGTCTCGAAGTTCGCCACGCGCACCACGGCAGCGAACGGTAACGCAGCGTGTGCCGCAGTCAACTTGCCGGCATCGTAGAGAGCCCCACTCGCAGTAGGTCGCCCCTGGAACTGATCGCCATACACCGCGAGCGCTCCATTCTCAGAGGCTTCGTTCCGAGCGGGCGAGAAGAGAACGACTGAGGCGACTAGCATTGAGAAATATAGTGGGCGCATGACGTCGATCGTTATAATAATTTAAAATAACAAAACAATAAGGTAATCTTTATTTTAAATTTAATAAAAGTTTAATTCTTGCGACTGAATTTTGCCCGATTATGTGAAAATGCCTGATATCACCTTGCGCTGGGTGAAACGGCTGAAGTCGTCACTCCAGCATAGGTCCAGCATAGGGAAGGTGGCGACCTGGAGGTCGCCACTACGGGGATTCTTTGTAGCCGAACACTGCCATGTTTCCCCATCGCCCGATTTGGGATTGGCGGATGTGATGCGAACTTCTTCCGTTGGAGTGAGGGCTTCAGCCCTTGGGGACGGCGCCGCCGAATCAGCGAGCCGGGATACGGTCTCGGGAGCTATCGGCAAACTCACTCGTCACCCTGAGTGGCAACGGACCTTCCCCGTAGCTGGTCTCTGCGAGCTCATTTTTGTGAGGCTGTTCGTGCGTTCAAGATGCGTCTCCCCGGCCTCACAGAGGCCAGCTACAGGGCGAAATTGCCAAACGCTTAAAGATATTTGGCGAGTTTTCCGACACTTGGCGTAGTGGCGACCTGGAGGTCGCCACCACGGGGATTAGTCTGCTTACCGCTCACGCAAAGACGTCGAGCACCGGCTTGCCCTTGTGGGCGACGGTGAAGGGGCGCTTGCTGGGGCTGTAGAGGACCTGCTCGAGTGGCAACCCCAGGGCATAAGCGATCGTGGCGTTGAAATCGGGAATCTTCACCGGATTCTCAACGACGTTCTCCCCGCCTTCATCCGTTTTTCCGTAGGCAATCCCGCCCCGGACTCCTCCGCCGGCGAGGACCGAGCTGAACGCTTTGGGATAATGGTCTCGCCCTTCGTTCTGGTTGATCCGCGGCGTGCGCCCAAACTCGGTCGTGAGCACGACGAGCGTGTCCTCGAGCTTCCCGCGACGTTCCAAATCAGAGAGCAATGCTCCCATCGCCTGATCGAGGACGCCGCATTTCTCGGGAGCGGCGACAAAAACATTGTTGTGCATGTCCCATCCGCCGTATGACACCTCGACTGCGCGCACATCGTGCTCGATAAGGCGGCGGGCGAGCAGACATCCCTGACCGAAAGCATTGTCCCCGTAGCGCTCCCGCGTCACTTTGTCCTCATCGCCGAGATCAAATGCGGCGAGATCGCGGCTCTGCATGATGCGGACGGCGTCGTCATACATCTGGGTGTAGGCACGCACCTGCTTCACATTGTATCGTGCATGGAAGTCGGCATCGAATTCACTGGCGAGGACGAGGCGCTCGTCAAAGTCCTCTTTTTTCATGCCGCGCAGCTTCGAGTTCTTCAGCCCCCCTTGAGGATCGCTGATCGTGAGCGGCTCGTACTGGGGCTCGAAAAACCCGCCCCCGCCATTGATGCGGCTGTCCCCCCCGATGAAGACCGAACCCGGCAGATTGGGATTGAGTCGTCCCTTAAACTTCAGCGACCAGGCCCCGATCCCGGGGTGGCGGATTGTCGCCCCCTGATCGTAGCTGGTATGCATTAGGTAATTCCCCTGATCGTGCGCCCCGGCGGTGGAGGTGAGCGAGCGGATGATCGCCAGCTTGTCGGCCTGCGCCGCCAGCGAGGGCAGCAGCGAAGAGAGTTTGATGTCATCGACATTGGTGTCTATCGTCCTCGTCTCGCCCTGATTCTCATGCCCCGGCTTGGTGTCGAAGGTGTCGAGATGGGTCATTCCTCCGTTCATGTAGAGGTAGATGACATGCTTGGCTGCGCCGACCCGCTCGGCGAGACCGGGGTTTGCACCGGTAGCTGCGTGGGACCGTGTCGTGAGGCCGAGAGCCCCTACCCCGAGGAAGGTCTTGGCGGTTCCTTCCATGAAGCGGCGGCGGCTCCATTCGTCAGATGTAAATGCGGTTTTCATGCTATGGATCGTGGGAGTGCGGGTGTTGGGGAACTAAGTTCGATGGAATTACTGAACGAAGATGAACTGCTGAGTGTTGAGGAGAGCCCAGACGATGGCGGAGTAGGCCTCATCACCCCTGGACTCGACTTCAGTGCGGGCGAGATTCATTTCGCGCTCGGTCGGCTCGCGGGTGAGCATGGCCTGGAAGATCATGCGGATTTTCTCATCCGACCCGCCGGCCTCGTGGATACGACGCCCGAAGACGGCGAAGCGGTTCGTGAGCGCCTCGACCATGGACCCGTTCATGAGATTGAGCGCCTGGGGCACCGAAGCGCTGTTAGCGGAGTTCTCGATGACTTCGCGGTCAGACTGGCCAAATTCGCGCAGGAAGTGGCCGCGGCGGGCCGGTGACTCGAGCTCCGAGGCCCGCGCCATCTGGCTGACGAGGGAGGTGTAGCCGCGATAGTCCTGCCGCTGACGGTCGGTCCAGGCCTTTCGCTCCTTTTTGTCAGTCATCTCCGCCGGAGGATCAGTGTATTCGGGCTTGGGGAGCTTTGTAAGGACGGCGCGCTCGCCGGGGCCCTCTTTCATCGCGGTCGGCTCGCCGTCCTGCATGCCCATTTCCATCTCGGTCATGCCCATCGCGGCGAGCAGGTCTCCGCCATCGACCTTGCGGCCGACGTTCCTATACCCGATCTCCTCGACGACTTTGAGAGCTTCACCACGGAGGCTACCCAGTTCTTTACGCAAGCTGGCGAGCCGTTCTTTGTCCCCCGCCTCGAGTGCTTCGGCGCTTTGTTTGCGAACTTTTTCCTCACGGGGGCGGATCTTCTCGTAGGCTTCGCCGATCTCCTTGACCATGGCGATGAACTCTTCTTCGCTGCGGCTCTCGACCGCCTTGTAGATGAGGCGAACTCGTTCCACCGTGCCTAGCTGGGCGGACACTTTAGGGCGATAGGCGTCGGCCTCGGGCAGGGACAGGGCCACGATGGAGTCCCAGATCTGCTCGGCGCTCATGCGGCGGAGGAGTGGGCCGGCGAAGAAATAATCTTCGCCCATGGTCATCTCGGCATTGTTGGCGGCACGCTGGTAGGTCTTCGTATTGTAGAGAACCTCCTGGTACTTCCGCATATCGAAATCGAGAGTTTTCATCATGCCTTCGAGGTAGGCGAGCAGCTCCGGATTCGAGATACGGGTCTGTTCGGTGAGTTCATCGACGGGCTCGAAGACACCCTGACCGAAGACTTTCTTCCAGAGCCGGTTGGCGATGACTCGGGCGAAGGTGGGGTTCTCCTTCGAGACCATCCAGTCGGCGTAGGCCTCGATGGTGCTGTCGTCGATGTTCTCAAGATCAATTTCCTTGCCGAACATAGTCCGCGCAGTGATCTTATCGAGCGGCTTGGCGTCATCGTACTGGTAGTCGTGGGGCAGCTTGAGAGACTTCTCGACCTCTGCGGTGCTGACGTAGCGGAGCGGGTTGTAAAGCTCGTTGAGAGCGTTGTTGGCCTCCCGGCTCTGGTGATCGTAGGCCTCGTATGCGGCGATGGACTTTTTCGCCAGGCTACGGAACTGCTGGTCGGTGACCTTGTAACGAGTGAGGTAGGCCTGGTATTTTTCCCCTTCAGTGTAGCGCTTCAATTCGTCCTGACTGCGAAGTTGGGGGAACTTTGCATCGCCGACCATCTTCAGATGAATCTCGTTGCGCTCCGCTTTCATGGCCTTGGCAAAGGCATCACGATTGGGGAAATTGTAACCGCGCGCGTCCATGCCATAGGAAAAGGCAGCCATCTCGTAGTAGTCCCTCTGGGTCCATTTATCGAAAGGGTGGTTGTGGCACTGAGCGCACTCGAGGCGCGTCCCGAGGAAGACACGCACGGTGTTGGACATGTTGTCGAGCGGCATGCCGCGGTCGCGGATATAATAGCCGATCGCGCCGTTCTCCCAGATCATCCCCCGGGCCGAGATCATCTCGCGGACAAATTTGTCGTAGGGCATGTTGCCGCTGATCGCCTCTTTGACCCAGAGTTGGTAGGCCGCCTCGGCTTGCGAGGCACCGACACCGAGACCGCTGTTGATGCGGAGGACGTCGGCCCAGAAGTTATAGGCATGACTCATCTGCCCATCACTCTCGAGGAGGTCGGTGATGAGCTGCGCGCGCTTTCGCTGGTAAGTCGAACCGTGAAAGTTCTCGGCCTCTTCGATCGTAGGGACACGACCGGCGATGTCGAGGTAGACCCTGCGCACGAAAGTCGCATCGTCGATGTCTGCGTTGGGTTTTACCCCCTGCTTCACGAGCATCGTCTCGACGAGACGGTCGATCTCGGTTGACGCTTTGCCGACGTCAAACCCGTTAATCCCCCCTCCTTGCTTGCCTCCCTGTTCTGCGGCAAGAGGACTCGCGTCCAGGGAGAAAGTGATAGCGAAAAGGGAAAGAAGGGGGAGCGGCTTCATCGGGGAAGGGGGTAATCTCAATAGAATACCCTGAGTGCCCTTGAAAGTTGCATCTCTTTAACAAACGCAATGACGCCACCTTCTGTACCCCAATTAGCCCCCACTCCAAGCATTCACTCCCCGTCAGCACTTTTCTCCGCCTCTTTCTCGCGCAGCGCCTCAATGATCTTGTCGATCTGCTCAAGGTGTTTGAGGGGCAGTCGACGACGCTGATGTTTGTTCCAGAGCACTTCACGGAGAGATTCCATCACCGGGAGTGGGAGCATCTCGTGCGGATTCCAATCGGGGTCGGACTTGAGCGTTGAGTAAAAAACCCATTTCCCGGCGTGGTGATTCGCCCGGTAGTAGATCGGTTCACCGTCCTCGGTCCGTTCGTGCCATTCGTGTTTTGTCATGATTGTGCCAGCACCTCCCGCAGCGTGGCGATGCAGCGCTCGTTCTGCGGCATCGTGCCCACGGAGATCCGGACCCACTCGGGGAGTTTGTAGCTGCGCATCGCGCGGATGATGACGCCGCGCTTGAGCATCCCGGAAAAGACAGCGTCCCCGTCGCCCACTTTGACGAGGATGAAATTCGCGTAGCTCGGCACATATTCGAGCCCGAGATCGGCGAAGGCCTGCTGCAGGTAGGCGCGGCCCTCGTCGTTAAGATCACGGGTGCGCTGCTGGTGCTCGTCATCAGCGAGACCGGCGAGGGCTCCGGCCTGGGCAATGGAGTTGGTGTTGAAAGGCTGGCGGCATTTCTGAAGGACTTTGGCGATCTCCACCGTGGTGAGGCCGAACCCGATCCGCAGGCCTGCGAGCCCCTGGATCTTGGAAAAGGTCCGCATGATGACGACATTGCGGCCTTCGCGGATGTACTTGAGCGTGTCCGGCGCGTCCTCGACGAACTCGTAGTAGGCCTCGTCAAAGATCACCATGACGTGGTCGGGGACCTTCTCCATGAAGCGATCGATTGCCTCCTGCCCCACGAGAGTGCCGGTGGGGTTGTTCGGGTTGGCGATGAAGATCATCCTCGTGCGGGGCGTGATCGCCGCCGCCATCGCCTCGAGATCGTGGACAAAACCGGGATCGGGCACCTCGATCGTTTCGGCGCCGAAGAGGGTTGCCATCAGCTTGTAGACGACGAAGGCGTGCTGCGCGGCGATGACGTTGTCGCCGGGATTGAGAAAACCGTGGCCGATCAGCTCGATAATTTCGTTCGATCCGTTGCTGATGACGACGTTGTCGCGGTCAAAGCCAAATTTCTCAGCGATCGCCATGCGCAGTTTGTAGCCACCACCGTCGGGGTAGATGTGGACCCCCTCGGCGGCGATCTTCATCGCCTCGACTGCCTTCGGCGAAGGGCCGAGCGGATTCTCGTTCGAGGCGAGCTTAATGATATCGGACGGATCGAGGCCCAATTCACGGGCTGTCTCCTCGATCGGTTTTCCCGGATCATAAGCAACGAGAGTCTCAAGCCACGGATGCGCTTCTTTAACAATAGATGACATGCAATTTTACGTTATTTGTGTAATAAAAAACCCTGAACCCCTCAATCGCTGAATCCCTGAAAACGAGTAGCTCTCAGAGCAATACGTTGATCGCGGCGCTGGCGGCACGGGCTTTTTCCCGCGCTTCCTCGATACTGTTGCCGCGAGCGATCGCCACCCCCATGCGTCGTTTGCCTGCGACTTTGGGTTTTCCAAAAAGGCGGACCTGAGTATCGGGTGCCTCGAGGGCCCGGTCAAGGTTTCCGTATTGAATCGAGGTGGACTGCCCCTCGACGAGCAGCACCGCAGAGGCCGAGGGGCCATGCTGACGGATATTCGGGATCGGCAGCCCGAGGATGGCGCGGGCGTGGAGGGCGAACTGGGAGAGATCCTGCGAAATCATCGTGACCATTCCGGTATCGTGCGGACGGGGGGAGACTTCGGAGAAAATGATGTCGTCCCCTTTCACAAAGAGTTCCACTCCGAAGAGGCCGCGTCCTCCGAGGCTGTCCGTCACCACCCGGGAGTATTCCCTCGCCTTTTCTTTCGCTGCCTCGCTCATCGCCTGCGGTTGCCAGCTCTCGCGGTAGTCGCCATCGACCTGGATGTGGCCGATCGGCTCGCAGAAAGAGGTGCCCCCGGCATGGCGAATCGTGAGCTGAGTGATCTCGTAGTCAAAATCAACGAAACCCTCCACGATCACCTTCCCCTTCCCCGCCCGGCCGCCTTCCTGAGCGTATTGCCAGGCGGCGGCTATCTGGTCCGGGTTGCGCACGGTGCTCTGGCCCTTGCCCGAGGAACTCATGATAGGCTTGACCACCAGCGGCAGCCCGATCTCCGCCACGGCGGAGCGGTATTCCTCTTCCGTGGCGGCGAATCGATAGGGCGAAGTCGCCAGCCCGAGCTCCTCGGCCGCGAGGCGGCGGATGCCTTCACGATTCATCGTAAGCTGGGTGGCGCGGGCGGTGGGGATGATCGTCGCGACCCCTTCCCGCTCCAGCTCGGCGAGAGTATCCGTCGCGATCGCCTCGACCTCGGGGACGACGAGATGGGGCCTTTCCAGTTCGATGACCGCCCGCAGGGCCGCCCCGTCGAGCATGGAGATGACATGGCAGCGGTCCGCCACCTGCATCGCGGGCGCGTTTTCATAACTGTCGACGGCGATGACCTCGACACCGTAACGCTGCAACTCGATGACGACTTCTTTGCCGAGTTCACCCGAACCGCAGAGCATCACGCGGGTCGCTTCGGGGGTAAAAGGAGTTCCTATGCTTGCCATGGGGGCACCCTAGGAGACGCTTGTAAAATTCCAACCCGAAAAATTCGCGGCCAGTGCTGTTAGATGCCGAATCAAGACAAAGGATCAAGATCGATGGCAGCAATGACCCGCTCTAGGACGATCCAAGGATTCAATTACACGGGAACAAGTCGGATTCGACATGGCGTTTCTTCCAGATCAGATACGCCGGGCAATCAGCGCTTGTCGGAAATCCGTCTTCGCAGAGATGCTGATTCGTTGTAGGATGTTTTCCAAAGGGAAAATTCCGTCCCGCCCCTTCTTCATGTCCACCTATTCGCAATGGCTCATCCTCTTCCGGGTTCATCTGCGGATGCTGCGAATAAAAGCCGCCGTCGCGGCCCGGCGCTCGCGGCTCATGACTGCGACCATCGCGTGCTTTCTCATCGGCTACATGGTCGCCTCTTACTGGCTTTTCAGCGAAGGCCTGCGCTACGTCGCCGCTCTCCCCGCCGCCGGTCCACTCCTCAGTGACCGGCTCATCTACGTGATGTTTTTCTGCTTCATGATGATGCTGATCTTCTCGGTCGCAGTCACCGCCTACATCTCCCTCTACCGCAACCGCGACACGCGATGGCTCCTCACGTTACCACTCTCGCATCGCACCATTTTCCTCTGGAAATGCTTCGAATCAGCCGCCTTTTCGAGCTGGGGACTCGTCTTCATCCTGGCACCGCTCCTGCTCGCCTTTGCCCGGATGCGCGACGTCCCGCCCGATTTTTTCATTAAAACGACACTCATTCTCATAGTCTTTCTCACCCTGGCCTCGGGCATCGGCGCGCTCCTCCTCGTGACCGCAGTGCGCTGGATGAACCGCCGCCAGGTCGTTATTGGTGTCGCCGTTCTCGCCGTATTCCTCATCGCCTCGGCCGTCCGCACCGGTCTCGAAGACCGCCAGATCGTAGAGGACACCGGGCTCAGTGCCGCCCTCACCTTCCAGCGTGTCCTCCACCACACCGGCATCGCCGTGAACCGCGCCCTCCCCGGGGCCTGGGTTGCGGCGTCCATCGTCGATTGGACACGCCCCCACCGTGTTTTCGGCTCCGCCATTTACCCCACGCTCCTACTCAGCCATTCGCTCATGGCGATGCTGCTCTTGTATCACGCCGGGGGGCGCTGGTTCTACCGCTCGTGGAACCGATCCCTCCAGCACTCCGCCGCCTCGGCCCTGAGACGTGATAGCCGCGATGCCCCGACCGCCGCCTCGGTCCTCGCCCGCTATCCGAACCCCTCTCTCCTCGGACGTATCGTCGGGCGCCCTCTCGCGGCGATCTCGCGAAAGGACTTCCTCACCTTCTTCCGCGAACCCGCCCAGTGGGTACAGTTCTCCCTCGTCTTCGGGCTCCTCGCGATCTACTCAAGCGGTCTGAGGCAAATGAACGGCGAGATGAACCAACCGCGCGATCTCTACCTCGTTGCCTTTCTCAACCTCGCGGTCTGCGCCCTCGCCCTCTCGACCCTGACGACCCGCTTTGTTTTCCCCCAATTCAGCCTCGAAGGCCGGCGGCTCTGGATCCTCGCGATGTCCCCGCTCAAGCTCCCCTCCATCGTCCTGCAGAAGTTCGTCACGAGCACCCTGAGCAGCGGCGTCCTCGTCATCCTGATTCTCTTCATCGGCGGCTACAATCTGCGGATCGGGTTCGCCGACTCCGTCTTCTTCGCCACCGCAGTTGCCTTCCTCGCCCTCGGTCTCAATGGCCTCGCCGTCGGCCTCGGGGTGATCTTCCCCAACCTTCAGGAGTCCAACGCCGCCAAGATCGTGAGTGGCTTCGGCGGGACTCTCTGCCTCGTCGGGAGCTTCATCTACATCCTGACTTTTATCCTCCTCCTCGCCTACCTGAGATGGGATATCTTCAAATACAACGCCGTCGATCCAGAGTGGTACTACTCCCCGTCCAGCCAACTTGGGATCCTCGCCCTGCTCTCCCTCACTTTTGTGGTCACTGTGGGTCCCCTCTTTTTTTCACGGAAAAAGCTAAAAAGACTGGAAATTCTAGGCAATTTATAATATTAATGGAGGTTAACTAAAATTCAACTTCCTGAAACATGCCTGCAACCGCTGAAATTCATCCCTTTTTCTTCGACGAAGACGACAAAGACGATCTGAACATTCAGTTCGATCCCAAGCAGTTCCAAGCCGTCACGCCCTACAGCGAAGATCTCGACGACGAGTATCAACAGGCCCAGGATCAGTTGCGCGCCCTCCGTCAGCAGGAAGAGCAGATCAAACGCCAGACCGCCGAGCTCGAGGAACTCACCAAAAAGGAGCAGCAGTTCAAGAGCGGACGTATCGAGGTCTGCGAAGAGCTCAACCGCTACCTCTCCGTCCTCGATCGCGAGGCCACCGAAGCCCGTCGGATCGCCGAGGACTGCGCCACCGCGCATGAGCGACTCGAGAGCCATCTCGCCAATATCAACTCACTGCGCCCCGAAATGTGGAGCCGTGCGGATCGCAAAGCCGAGCTCGCCCGTGCCATCAGCTACATCGAAGCCGCCGAGGACGAGATCGACAACGCCCTTCCCATGATCAACGGCTTTGCCAAAAAGCCGGGGCTCTTCAAGGGCAAGACGGCGGGGCGTCCCGCTTCGGCAATGCAATCCGCGACTCAGGGGGACTTCACCTACTGGCTTAAAAGCGGATTTGCCTTCTCCCTGCCCTTCGTCGGATTCGGCGTGATCGCGCTGATCGGATTCCTCTTTTTCTGAGAGTATCCCGTCCGCATCTGTCTGCCGCCCGGTTGTGGAGCCGGGATTTTTAATCTTCACGCTTCGTTTTCCGCTTTTCGCATGAGCTTTTTCTCCTCCAGTCCGAAGAACCGTCGCCGTCGCAGCCGTTCGAAATCAACGAAGGACTCCGGCGCGCTCCTCGATCCACCGAAAGAAAAGCCCCGCTCGCGGAAAAGGACCGACGACCTCGGTGAGCAGGCCTTTCAACTCAATGCCCGTATCGGAGCCCTCGAGTCTTTCCTCGCCAAAAAGACAGCCGCCGAGGAGCGTCGCCAGCAAATGCGCGGGCAGAACATTCTCCCCCCACCCGACAAGACCTCGCTCCGCCCCGCGAAGAAGCGCCAACTCTCCCACGCCGAACGGCGGCGCTACCATGCCGAGCGCAACCGGAACGGGATCCACTTCTTTTTCCTCTTCTGCCTCGCCTGCGGCATCGCCTGGTGGCTGATCTTTTCGGGGATTTGATTCTGTCAGGGCTACGCGCGCGTGCCCGTCAGCCGGTTGAGCGATCCACTCCCGGTTCGCGCCGTGATGGAGCATCGTTGTTTCACATCTCTTCGAGTCCGCCGCCTCCTACGAATCCCGGGAAGCCGGGCTCGGGATGCGGCTCCGTGAACACGAATCCTTGCGGGCAAGCGGCGCTCCGCTTGAGGGGGATCCATTCGTGAAAATTCGTGTTCATTCTTGGTCATAAATCTTCAAAGGCCGGGAATTCGAGGTCGGGAGCGCAGAGGCCCCTTGGAGGTGGCCTCTGCGAGGCCGCAGAGCTGAACTCACAGAGTCCAGCGACAAAGGAAAGCCTGACGATTGAGGGCGAAAGGGAACCGCACGGAGGATACGGGGAAGGAATGAAAACGATGGTGGATGAGACGGATGTCGGGGAGTCGTTCCTGACTCCGTTTTGAGCGTGCCAATGTGGCCGCGACTTCAGACGCCGGGGTTCGCGGGGCTGGTTAGCGTGGGCTGGAGAAGGGGAAGGGGGCTTGCGCAGGGCGGCGCTGGTTGGAGTTTTCCCTGACCTGTCTCCGAAAAATGGTGAATTGCACCGCATCCCCCATGGGAATAGACTATCCACAGGAACCTCTCGCCTCAGATCCCTGATGCTCATCTACCTCGACACCTGCTGCCTGAATCGTCCATTCGACGATCAATCCCAACCCCGCATCCAGTTGGAAACAGGAGCCGTTCTCGCCATCCTGCAGCAAGTCGCTGCGGGAGAGGCGAAAATTGCCAATAGCAGTGTGCTTCAATTCGAAATCCATCGGATCGCGGATCAGACGCGGCGCAATGGGATCCTCCACTTCCTCAGCTATGCATCATCATCCAAACCCCTTACGCAGGCAATCGAGCAACGGGGCATCGATTTCAACGGACTCGGTTTCAAACGCCTCGATGCACTACACCTCGCCGCCGCCGAAAGCCTGGCAGCGGATGCAGTTCTCACCACAGACGACCAACTTCTCCGCCTCGCAGCCCGCCATTCCAACCACTTGACCGTCTCCGTAATGAATCCCGTCCAATTCAGCACCACCTGAAACGCCATGAGCACTACCACGAATTACACCAATCCCATCGACCTCTACCGGCAGGGTGTCGCCATTCTTGCGGATCACCTCGGCCCCGTGGATTCCATCCGCTTCCTGCGACTGCTTGACAAGGGTTCCGGTGACTACACCGCCGCGCGCCAAAGCGATTCGGATCAAGGATCGGTGGAGGAACTCAGCGCCGAAATCCGTGCTTTTGAAGCAACCCGGGCCAAGCCGTGAGCGGCAAGGCATGATTGCTCTCCGCGCGGTCCCCGTCTTGAAAAGCGGTTCTGGCGTGCCTCCGCAAATCGTTCGCGGCCCCCCTCGTTTACGTCGATCCCTCGTCTTTCCGCCAGATTCGTCTTGGCGGGGGTTCTCAGAGGCCGCATTTTTTGCAATTTGCGGGGACCAATTTGCGGGGACAAGTTGCAGCGGGACCGAGGAAAAGGACCATCCTTTAAAAAATCCGTGAATTCCAGATCTTTCCGAAACTGCCAGACCCAATCGTGAACCTGTCCCTGCAAAATTACGGCCGATTTCACAGGCATCGACCACATCACGCCAATCAATCCCTTCGAGTGATGTCCCGCCACCCCCTATGAACTAAACAGCCAGTCAAAGCCGCCGCCTCGCGGAGTCCTGCGATCCCCTCCTTCACCACCCCAGGATCCGCCCGATCGCGGCCCTCACGGCGGTTTCCAGCACGGCGGCTTCACCGTGGGAGACTGGGATGCTGACTTTGCGGAGAGTTTTGTCTTTCAGTTCCTGACGGGAGAGGCTCATCAGATACGGAGCCCGCTCGGGGTCGGTCTGGTAAGTGAGTTCGAAGGCGCTGTTGGCGCGCTCGGACTGGTGAAAGAGCTTCGACTGGGCCTGACGCCCCTGCAGGGTCGCGAGGATGTTGCCGAGATCGGTGAGGGCCCACTTCATCGTGATCTTGTTCTCCCAGTCGAACTGCTTCTCCCCGGTCTGCGGGGCGGCATCGACGAAGACGCTCGCCTTCTCGCGATTCCACTCGAATCGGATGACGCCACCACTGCCGCGGCTGTTCGGTTTATAGATCGCATAGTCGGTGCTGGTCCGACCGGCGGCGGGATCGTTTTCGTGGTCTTTGGAATTCGTGCTCATGTCACGAAGGAGTAAAAAGGGTGCCCCAAAAAAACGCAAGTTTGCTTTCGGCAGGTGGCATGCTTTTCGGTATGCTCCCGGCAATGTCGATAGCACCCTCCCCCTTCGTCGTTTGCTCGATTTTTTTCGCTATTGCCCTGACCGCTCACGCCGAACCGGGACTCTCGGTGACCGACTATGACTCGATCCAGGCAGCGCTCGACGCCAATCCGAACCGAATGCTGTTTGTCCCGGCGGGAGACTACGAACTCTCGGAGAAGATACGGATCAGGGGCGAAAGAGCGGGACTTTTCGGTCCCGGCCGGCTCATCCAGACGAATCCGGATCATCCCCACCTCGAGATCGAGAATGCCGCCGCCGCAGAAATCCGCGATCTCACCCTGACCCGGCCCGAGGGCAAAATGGAGACTGACCACGAGGCCATCATCGCCATCAAGTGCCGGGACCTCGTCATCGAGAACGTGCGGGTCATCGACAACCGCAGCCGCGCCGGGACGATCACGGTCCGCGAGTCGCGCGACACCCGCATCAGTCACTGCCTCGTCCGCAACTACATGCGGGTCACGATCGACGACCGCACGGCGAGTGAGGACTGGGGCTACGCCTTCAACTGCACCGACGGTACGGGGATCAGTGTGAGCTACAGCACCGGCACCCTCATCGAGGGAAACCGCATCATTGAGGAAAATCTCGTCCCGACTCCGGAAATCAAAGCGCTGTACCGGCTCGGCGACTTCGTGAAGAAAAATCCGGTGAAAGGAAAGATCATGAGTCAGGCGGCCTGGGACGCCGGCTACACCGACAACTGGCAGCAGGGCTCGGGTATCATCGTGACGGCTCCGATGGTGAGCGACCTCACCCGCATCATCGGAAACCACATCGAGAACGCCGCCCAGGGCATCGATCTGCATTGCGACCATGCCATCGTCGCGAACAATATCGTCTCGAATTCCTTCATGGGCTTGAAGGCGATGCACGGTTCCCGGAACGTGTTAATCACCGGCAATCAATTCTCCCGCAATTGCTTATGGGCGATCGGGCTGATGCCCGGCGCCGCCGCCAGCCCTGAAAACCCTGACGGAGGATCCATCATCGCGAACAACATCATCTCGGACTTCGGGCACGGCGACGCCCACTGGATTTGGGGCTCGGAGCGTTCGCCTTTCAAGTTCGACAACGGCCAGGAAGACGACGACCCTCCGCTCACCGATGTCGTCATTCAGGGCAATGTCGTGCAGACCATCGGCGAACCGCGCTACCGCTACGCCGTCGTCATCGCCGGAGGACCGAACTCGCCGCAAGGCCTTCACTTTTCCAATAACCTCTTTCACCCGGGTAGGGACGGGGTATCGAATAGCGAGCTGAAACCCTGAAGAGCGGGTCAAGAGGGTTGAGTCAGCGGCCTGACCCTCTTTGGCGGCCTCTCACACGAAGCAGCAAAGGTACAAAGGGATTCTTCGGATGGTGATGCCTGGTAGGGACGGTTCGATGAACCGTCCGCCGAATGGAAAGCGGGCCCGATGCCGCGACGGCGGACGCCCCGGCGGTGCGTCCCTACCTGGTGGCGCTTGAGATAGCGCCCCATCCCTTTCCCCGCGCTAATAGGCTGTCGGACTGCTAGACAGTTGCACACGACGAAGGTTGCGGACACTGTTGGCGGAAAGTCAGATGTCGCTTTCCGCTTCCCCATTGCCCTCCAGAGAATCCGGCGCACTTCCCGTCCGTGTGGCCGGCACGGGGAAATATCTGCCGGCGCGGGTGGTCACGGCGGAGGAGATCGACGTGCTCGCGGGGAAACCGGCGGGCTGGACGATGCGCCACACCGGGGTGAGGAAGCGCCATTTTGTCGAGGAGGAAACTTCGGCCTTCCTGGGTGCGGCGGCGCTGCATGATGCTCTCTCAAATGCCGGAGGCGGACGGCCTGACATGCTCCTTTCGGCCGGCGGCACGCCGCAACAGCCGATTCCCTGCACGGCGGCTTTCATCGCCCGGGAAATGGGGTGGAGTGGCCTGCCCTGTTTTGACATCAACGCGACCTGTCTCGGATTTGTCCCCGCCCTGGAGACGGCGGCATTGCTGATCGCCTCGGGCAAACATGATCGCATCGCCATCGTCTGCGCCGAGATCGCCTCGCGCGGGCTCAACTGGGCGCAACCCGAAGCGGCCGCGCTGATGGGCGACGGCGCGGCGGCGGTCATTCTCAGCCGGTCGGAGACGGAGGCACCGGGCTCCCCCGCCCTGCTCGCCTCCGCGATGGAGACATGGCCCGAGGGCGCGACGCTGACGGAGATACGCGGCGGCGGCACCTCGCTGCCGGCGGTCCGCCACGACGCGGGGAAGAACTCGGCCGACTTTCTCTTTCACATGGACGGCCCGGGAGTCTTTCGCCTCGCGGCGGAGCGGATCGGGCCTTTTGTCGCGGGCATGATCGGAGAGGCGGAGAATCGGTGGAATGGTATCGATCTCGTGATCCCGCACCAGGGCAGTCTCCTCGCGATGCGGCACCTGCGCCAGCGCCTCGGTATTCCGGCAGAAAAGCTGATCGAGATCGCGGCGGACCACGGCAATCTCATCGCGGCGTCGCTTCCGCTCGCCCTGCACGAGGCGATCCGATCCGGGCGATTGCTGCGGGGACAAACGGCGATGCTCCTCGGCACCTCGGCGGGTTTTTCGCTGGGCGGAGCCCTCTTGAGATACTGACGGCATGAAGCGGGTCCTCATCACCGGCGCGACCGGATTTCTCGGCGGGGCCGCCGCAAGGGAGTTGCGGGAATCGGGCTGGGAGGTGATCGCGACGGGGCGCAATGCCGCGGCCGGGGAACGGCTCCGGAACGAGGGGTTCCGATACGAAAGGTGCGATCTCCCGGGCGACAGAGTAGTCCTGCGACGGCTCGCGGCCGACTGCGAGGCGATCGTGCATTGCGCCGCGCTCTCCTCGCCCTGGGGGCGCCGATCGGATTTTGTCCTGAGCAATGTCGAGGCGACGCGGGAGGTGCTGGCGGTCTGTCGCGAGACGGGAGCGAGGCTCGTTTATATCTCCTCTCCGAGTGTGAGCTTCGGTTTCTGTCATCAGGTGCGACTCCGCGAGGACGCGCCCTGGCCCGAACCGGCGGCGAATGACTACATCGCGACGAAGCGCGAGGCCGAGCGGCTGGTGAGAAATCAGAGCGAGGTCGGAGCGATCATCCTGCGGCCGAAGGCACTCATCGGGGCGGGCGACACGACGCTGCTGCCCCGCGTGCTCCGCACGGCGCGGCGCGGGTTTTTCCCGCTCTTTAAAGAGAGCGATCCTCTCCTCGACCTGACCTCGATAGACGACGCGGCCGCGGCGATCCGACTTGCCCTCGAGGCGGATGAAGCGTGCCGGGGTCGGATCTATCATGTCACGAGCGGCGCGCCGATCCCGGTCAGTGAGGCTTTTGCGCTGCTCTTCGAAGCCTGCGGGCTGGCGGTTCGCGAGGTCCCGGTCTCGACGCGGCGGGCGCTCTTGGTGGCGGGGTTATTGGAAAAAATGTCCCAGCTTTTCACCGCCGGACGATGGGAGCCGCCCCTGACTCGCTACACGGTCGGGTCGCTCGCCTTTGAACAATGCCTCGATATTTCCGCCGCGCGCGCCGACTTGGGCTACCTTCCGCAGACGGACATCAGAGAAGCACTGCGCGAGTGCGGGCGGCTCTGGCGCGAGCAGAGGGAGACTTCGAAATGAAAGGCATCGCATGGACGGCACTGAGCGACGGCTGGACGGCGGTCTCCGAGGCGGCGGTGCTGCCGGGTGGATCGTGGCGAAAGCCGGTGAGGTTTCACGCGGTGGCCTTTCTGCTGCGGCATCCGGAGATCGGTCCTATCCTCGTCGACACGGGCTACTCGACGCGCTTTTTCACGGAGACGGAGAGGTTCCCGGCGCGGATCTATCGGGGCATCACGAAAGTGACGCTGACGGACGAAGGGGGCATCGCGGCCCGGGTCTCAAAGAGCGGAGTCGATCCGGCGGAGGTGAAGCATGTCATCATCACCCATTTCCACGCGGACCACATCGGCGGGCTGCGGGATTTTCCCAATGCTGTCTTCCATTGCGCGGAGCGGGCCCATGACTCGGTCAAAGGGAGCGGTGGCTTCGGCGCGGTGCGGCACGCCTTTCTCCCGGGATTGCTGCCGACGGATTTTGCGGATCGGGTTCGGTATGTGAAAGAAGGGGACGAGGTGTTCCCCGGCATCACCGTGCTCGAGCTTCCGGGTCATGCGGCGGGCCAGATCGGGCTGCGATTCACCGACGCGGACGGCGCGCCGGTGCTGCTCGCCGCCGACGCCTGCTGGCTGAGCGCGGCCTATCGCGAGAATCGCATGCCGCACGCGGTGACGCGGCTCCTCAATGACTGGCCGAGCTACCGCACGACTCTGCAGCGCCTGCATGATCTGCACCGAAGCGAGCCCGACCTGAAAATCATCCCCACGCACTGCCCGGAAACGGCGGCCCTGTTGAAATGAGAGAGCGGCTCTCCATCCTGCGGCATTATCTCGCGGCGCGGCGTCATTTCAGGCGGTGGAAAACGCGGGAGTCGCTTGAGTCTTGGCAGGATGCGCGGGTCGCGGAGCATATCGGAAGTGTTTTGCCGAAATCGGCCTACTACCGTGAGCACTTCGCCGGGCACTCGCTATCCGACTGGCGCCATCTCCCGATCTCGCGAAAGGCCGATCTGATGGCCGCTTTTGACGACTGGAACACGGCGGGGATCACTCTCGCCGAGGCAAGCGCGGTCGCGGAACGGGCCGAACGATCCCGCGATTTCTCCCCCACGATCAACGGCCTCGCGGTCGGGATGTCGTCGGGCACGACGGGCAGTCGCGGGGTCTTTCTCGTCTCGCCGCAGGAGCGGCAGCGCTGGGCGGGAACGATCCTGGCGCGGGCGCTGCGCGGCACGTTGCACCGGCGACATCGGGCGGCGCTCTTTCTGCGAGCCGACAGTCCGCTCTACCAAACGGTGGGGTCGAGGCGCTTTTCTTTTTCCTTTTTCGATCTCTTCGCCCGATTCGAGGAGCACTGGCCCCGCCTCGCAGCACTAAGGCCGACGATGCTGGCGGCTCCTCCCTCGGCACTGGTGAAACTGGCAATGATGCCGGGGGCCTCGCGGCTCTTGCAGCCGCCGGGGATTCTCCTGAGTGTGGCCGATGTCCTCGACGATGCGGACCGGGAGATGATCGAGCGGGGCTTCGGCTGTCGGGTCGGTCAGCTCTACCAGGCGACGGAGGGATTCCTCGCCGCGACCTGTCCGGCGGGGACGCTGCACTGGAATGAGGACGCCGTCGTGGTGCAGCCTGAATGGATCGGCGAAGCGAAGACCCGATACCATCCCATCATTACCGACTTCCGCCGCACGACCCAGCCCATCGTGCGCTACCGGCTCGATGATGTGATCGTCGCTTCGGACGGTGTCCCCTGCCCGTGCGGGTCTATCTTCGGCACCCTCGCGAAAATCGAGGGGCGACAGGACGATGTTTTTTACCTGCCTCCGCTCACGGGCGACCACTTGGAAATGATCTTCCCGGACTTCGTGAGACGTGCTCTCATCCTCGCGCTGCCACCCGGCGTAGATTACACGGTGGTGCAACACGCTCTCGACGCCTGGACCGTTGAACTCAGCGACCTGAGCGCGACAGACGGCGTCACGCGCGAGGTAGACCGGCTCTGCCGGGATCTCGGCGTCCGTTCGCCCACCCTAACTTTTGCCCCGTGGGCCCCGCCTCAGGCCAGTGAAAAGCGCCGACGCGTCCGACGGTCCATGCCAGCTCCATGAACATCCTCCTCACCGGCACTCGCGCCCCCGCGACTCTCGATCTCGCCCGACGCCTCTGGCGCGAGGGTCACCGTGTCATCGGGGCGGACTCGGTCCGCTGCCCACTCGGACGTTATTCGAAGGCTTTTGCGACGCATCACCGGATTCCTTCCGCCCGCTTCGACCGGGATGGATTTATCGACTCGCTAAAACGAATCATCGGGGAGGAAAAGATCGACCTGCTCTGGCCGACCTGTGAGGAGACTTTTTACGTGGCGGCCCGTCATGCCGAGCTCTCCGGTGAGACCCCCCTGATGTGTGATCCGCTCGCCGTGCTCGAACCGCTCCACCATAAACTGAATTTTGCCCGCTTTGCCGGCGACGCCGCGCCAGAGTCATGGGCGGCTGAGGAGGCACCGCCTAACCGTGAGTTGGTTTGGAAGCCTTTTTACTCCCGATTTGCGATGCGGACGAGAATAGGCAAACCTCCCCGCGACCGCGTCGGGTGGATGGCGCAGGAATTCATCAAGGGCGAGGAGTTCTCCTCGTGGGCGCTCTGTCAGGGTGGCGAGGTGCGGGCGCTTACCTTTTACGAATCTCCGGGCAGAGCCCGGCTCGGGGCGGGCTGTGCCTTCGAGCCGATCCGGGACGAGTCGGCGGCGGCTTTCGTGATCGAGACGGCGCGACGGCTCGAGTTCACCGGGTCGCTCGCTTTTGATTTTATCCGCGACCGGAGCGGTCGATTCCGCGTGATCGAGTGCAATCCCAGACTGACGAGCGGCATCCATGTGCTCGATGCATCGGTCTCAATTACGGAGCTACTCGAGACCCCGGCTCCGCTACCGCCGCCGATGGTGCCCGCTCAGTTGCGGCTGCCAACCCTGTTCGCAAAACCGCTCCTGGCTTGGACGTCGCCCGATGTGATCCGCGCCCCCGACGACCCGGGACCGGGGACAGGTCAGATCGGATCGTTTTTTGAATTCGCCGGCATCGCCCTGAAGCACGGCATTTCCCTGACAGCGGCGACGACCTTTGATCTCGAATACAATGGCGACGGCTCCCGGTGATTATCGCGTGCTGCCCGAGCCGGAGACGGAGCCGCTGCGACGGTGGTTTCGTCCTATCCTGGAGCACGGCTCGACCTTCTGCGCGCCGAATTTGCAGACCGAGTTCGCCTTTCTGCGAACGCCGACGATGGAACTCCCGATCACGATCAACGAGACGGAATGGGACAACTCGCGGATCTGCTCTCCGTGGAATCAGTTGGCCTCGCTCAAGATCTTCTTTTTCCGGAATCCCTGGATTCGGAGAGGCTGGCCACCCGATTCGGAGTACAACTTTTTCACGTCATCGAGATGCAGCGCTACCCACGGCGCAAAGAGGCTGCGGCCGTTCTTCGTGTAGACGATATCCGCCGCGAGATACACGCAGGAGTGCAGGGCATTCATCTCGGGCGTCACGAAGACGAGGAGGTCCCCGAATCTGAAGGGCTCATCCAAGGTATCAAAATCACTGAGCAATCCCGAGGCGGCAAAGAGCTCCTCGAGATAGATGGTCTCGGGATTGTAATTGAAGAAGTTCAGCGCGGTCCAATGGCAGTCCGGCAACTTGCCCTCGACTGCCATGCTGAGATCAGGGTAGGTGTAGAGGAGTTTCCGGGCGAGAGGCGGGAGAAGGTGGACGATGTCGAGACCGGCAACCCCGGGAGTCAGCTTTCCTGACTCGATGATCGGTTCGATCTGCTTCCGACGCAGACCGAGGCCCGTCGTCCAGTAGTCAACCATCTGCTCCATATCGCCGAGCTTATTAAGGTCGAGGCGTATGACCATTGTGCGAACCCGTGAAGAATTGCGCTGGAGCGCCCTCGCTTCTTCCTGTGTTTTTGCCTGGGAGACGAGGAAGGGAATATCGGCAAAGTTCAGAAGTCCATGCCGCTGATAGCACATCTCCTTCATCAACTCGATGAGATCGGGTCGCATCCCGGTGCCATTGGCCCATTCATCGACGGATCCGGAAAAGATGCGGATGGGATCCCTGATCTCCGGATTCATCTCGAACTGGGCGAGATACTGATAGAGCTGGGCCCGGGCCGCAGGGTCTAGCGAGGTGATCACGAAAGCGGGAGGAAATACGGCGTAAAGCCCATCGGCCACCCCGATGTTTACCGGATCAGCGAGTGCGACCCTCGCTTCGGCGCTCATGAAAATCTCCTCGAGCAAAGAACGAAACTCCCGCTCTCTGGCGGTCGGGACGGCCCAGCGGGTCCGCGGATTCGGCAGGGGAAAGGCGTCGATCAGGAACTGCGGCGCCTCGAGATAGAAGAAATAGTATTGGAGCATCCCCCACGGACCGGCGGCGGCGTTGTAGAGTACGCCGGTCGATTGGAGCGCACCGGGGGTGGCATCAACAGCACCCGATGAGGCATCCTGCGCGGAAGCGCTCGATGCGGCGTCAACGCCCACGGCGAGGGAGCCGGCCGCAAGTGCGCCGGTTTTAGAGAGGAGATCCCTGCGTGAAAATAGTGAACGTCGATCCATTTGAATGAGGATCGCTACAGTTCCCGAGGAATCGTAAGTTTCAATAGAAATGGACGCGTCAAACCTACCGCGAACTCGTTTTGTGGCCAGTCCCGTCGCCTTCTCTGATCGCGCCAATTTTTGCATTTCCATTTTTGGCCGGACTTGCTAGGTTCGCGTTTTTGCATTTCGCCCCCTCCATGAGTAACAACATCGAATCGCTCCAGAAAGAAGACCGGATTTTCACCCCGCCCGCCGAGTTCTCCGCCGCCGCCCACGTGAAATCGATGGAGGAATATGAGAAGATTTACCAGCGGTCGATCGAGGATCCCGAGGGTTGGTGGAGTGAGCAGGCCTCGGAGCTGGCCTGGCAGCGCCCCTGGGATACCGTCCTCGACTGGTCCGAGGCCCCTTTCGCGAAGTGGTTCATCGGCGGCAAGCTGAATGCCTCGGAAAACTGCCTCGACCGCCATGTCGCGGCGGGTAAGGGCGATCAGGTGGCGATCCACTGGGTGGGAGAGCCCGGGGAAAGCCGCGACTTGACCTTCTCGGAACTGCTCGCAGAGACGTCCCGCTTTGCCAACGCGCTCAAGACGCAGGGGATCAAGCCCGGTGACCGCGTTCTCATCTACATGCCCATGGTGCCCGAAGCGGCCATCGCGATGCTCGCCTGCGCCCGCATCGGAGCGGTCCACTCGGTCGTCTTCGGAGGATTCTCGGCGACTTCGATCAAAGACAGGCTCGAGGATTCCGAGGCCAGGGCGGTCATCACGGCGGATGGCGGATGGCGGCGCGGCAGCGTCGTCCCGCTCAAGGCCAATGTCGACGAGGCCCTGAAGTCCTACGGCAAGGTGGAGACAGTATTTGTCCTGAACCGCTCTGGCAATGAAGTGACGATGACCGCCGGTCGCGATGTCTGGTGGCACGAGGCGATCGCGGGCGAGTCAGCCGAATGCCCTCCCGAGGGGTTCGACGCCGAGCACCCCCTCTTCATCCTTTACACTTCGGGCTCTACCGGTAAGCCGAAAGGCATCCTTCACACCACCGGCGGTTATCTCACGGGGACCTATTCGACCTTCAAATACATCTTCGACCACCAGCCGGGGGACATTTACTGGTGTACGGCTGACGTCGGCTGGATCACCGGCCACAGCTACATCGTCTACGGCCCGATGGCGAATGGCGCCACCCAGGTGATGTATGAGGGCGCCCCGAACTTCCCGGATTGGGATCGCTTCTGGCAGATCATCTCCGACTACAAGGTTACTATTTTCTACACCGCCCCGACCGCGATCCGCGCTTTTATCAAGGCGGGCGATCACCACGTCGAGAAACACGATCTGAGCTCACTCCGACTCCTCGGCACCGTCGGCGAGCCGATCAATCCGGAAGCCTGGATGTGGTATCATCACAAGATCGGCGGCGGGCGCTGCCCCATCGTGGACACCTGGTGGCAGACCGAGACGGGTGCGATCATGATCTCTCCCCTCCCCGGCGCGACGCCGACGACCCCGGGGACGGCGACCCGGCCCTTTTTCGGAATCGACGCCGCAATCCTCGACGAGACCGGCAACGAGTGCGGCCCGAACGAGGGTGGCAAGCTCGTCATTCGCAAGCCCTGGCCGAGCATGCTGCGCACGATCTACAAGGATCCGGAGCGTTTCAAAGAGACCTACTGGAGCGAATACGAGGGCGTCTACCTCGCCGGTGACGGCGCCCGCAGCGACGAGCACCATTACATCTGGCTCGTGGGGCGTCTCGACGACGTCCTCAATGTCTCCGGTCACCGCCTCGGCACGGCCGAAGTGGAGAGCGCTCTGGCCTCGCACCCGGCCGTCGCCGAGGCGGCCGTGGTGGGTCGCCCGCACGAGATCAAAGGACAGGCGGTGGTGGCATTTGTCACCTTGAAAACGGGGATAGAGCCCGGCGACGACCTCGCGAAGGAACTCCGCAACCACGTCGGCAACGAGATCGGCGCAATTGCGAAGCCTGATGACATCCGCTTCACCCAGATGCTCCCCAAAACCCGGAGCGGCAAGATCATGCGCCGTCTCCTCAAGGAAATCGTCTCGGGTGGAGAAGTAAAGGGAGACACCTCGACCCTCGAGGACTTCAATGTCGTCGCGAGCCTGCAGAAAGAAGACTGAGCAGGGACCGGGGCGACTCTCGCCCCGGCCGCGTATTTATTCAGCAATCTTAACTATTCTCACTCTTGACGAATTGAGCTTAGCCCCCTAGGTTCCCGTCTTTCCGCCCGCACCCGAGTGGTCCGGACCATTCCTGAAACCCACTGATTTTTACCATGCCCGAAGTTGATATTAAAAAAGGCGAACCGATCGATCGCGCCCTCAAGCGTCTCAAAAGCAAAATGGAGACCGAGGGCATCATGGACGAGATGCGCCGCCTACGTGCTTTCGAGACTCCCGCTCAGAAAACCAAGCGCAAAGCCCGCTCCAACGCGAAGCGCAATAAGAATAAGTTTCGCTTCACCCTGAGAACGGCTGCCAACGCTTCGTCGAACTCTGACCAAGACTGAGATTCCAAGCTCAACCCGGTTTCAGGGATAAGAAGGCTGCCAGTGATGGCGGTCTTTTTTTGTAGTCAGGCCAAGGCTGCCTTCGAGCAGACCCAACTCTCGACGAGCGTGTTCATCCCGTAGTCTTTGAGAAAAGCGGCGGAGGCTTTTGCCACGTCATCAACTTCGTCCGCCTGATGGTGAAAGACCACCATGCGAAGATCGCCGCGCAGTTGCAGGAGGAGATTGCCGCCGTCGTAGCCAAAGGAGAGCTGGTCGGGATTCCGTTTTTCCTGCTCAAAATAGTAGCCGATGTCATCAAGGATGGAGACCAACTCGGCGACGCGGGAGTCGGGAATCGTCGTATCCTGATAAATGACTTCGTGCCCCCGCGTGAGCAGCACTCCGAAGACGGATCCCGCGTGCCGGATCGCCCCGAGGGCGGAGGAGAAGTTCTGCGGGCTCATGAGTAGATGTAGTCACGCACTGCCCCGATGAAGTCCTTGAAAGGCATGCGGCGGTTGACGATGGCACCGGCGACGTCGGGGCTCTGCGAGTTGGAGTTGGGATCGAAGCAAAAGCCGGCCGTCTCGTCGCCCTCGTGGTAGACCGCATGAGAGACGGAGCTCATCTCGAGCTTTTCCCCGAGGAGAAGGGCACACTCCTGCAGAACCATGAGATTATCGGCAAAGCGGCCCGTGTCCTCAGGACCGGTGCGTCCCTTGGCCGATCCGCGACTCGCGCGGAAGAAGCGCAGGCTCCGGCCCGCAAGGGCAGCCTCGAGAGCCTCATTCACTATTTCCCCATTCCCCTCCATATCTCCTCGTCACTTTTTTGAAAGACATTGGAGTCTACCAGACGCCTTTGCCTTGTCGAATTATTAGACTACCGCTGTCCATTTTGGCGTGTAGGGTATCGATTTATGACACTCGCCAATAAAATCACGGTCGCCCGACTGCTCCTGATTCCGGTGTTCATCGTTTTCGCGGCCTACTACAGCGAGAGTATTGCCGCCGGTGAGGAGAACATCAACTACCGCATCATCGCGCTGATCGTCTTCGCAGTGGCCTCGCTCAGCGATGCGGTCGATGGATACATCGCTCGTCATTTCAATCAGAGCACTGCCCTGGGCCGATTCCTCGACCCGGTGGCGGATAAGCTGCTGCTGCTCTCAGGTGTCGTGACCCTGAGCGTGACGAACTGGCATGCCGGTCTCCCGATCTGGTTCGCCGTGCTCGTCATCGCGCGGGACATCATCATCTCGGCCGGCGTCCTCATCATTCACCTGACCAACGGGAAAGCCCGGGTAAAACCTCTCATCGTCGGTAAAATCTGCACTTTTCTACAGTTAAGTTGCGTCTGCTGGGTTTTAATCGACTTTTGGAGCATCAATTCCCGCCCCTGGCCTCTCGAGGTGTTGATTTACCTCGCAGCGGCGATGACGCTGATCACCGGATACCTGTATCTCCGGGATGGTATTCACCAACTAAGAGAGTCAGGGCACACCCATCCCGATCCCGATGTCCCGTAAACGTAAACCTCAAGTCGCTATTGTCGGACGCCCCAATGTGGGCAAGTCGGCCATTTTCAACCGTCTCGCCGGCCGACGCATTGCAATTGTTCATGACGAACCGGGAGTGACCCGGGATCGCCTCGCCACCGATGTGGCGCGGGCCCGTATCCCCTATGAGCTGACTGACACCGGAGGGATCGGTGCCGTGCTCGACGACGGATTTGCCGCCCAGGTGCGGGTCGAGGCAGATATCGCGATCGAGGCAGCCGACCTCATTCTCTTCGTCGTCGACGCCCGCGACGGCGTCCACCCCATCGATCAGGATCTCGCCAATGTGCTGCGGAACAGCGCCACTCCGGTGCTCCTTCTCGCGAACAAGGTCGATACGGAGAAGACGGACAACGACGCGGCTGAGTTCGCGGTCCTCGGCTTCGAGACCCAGCTCGACATCTCGGCGGCACATGGCCGCAATTTCGGCGAGCTCGAGGAGGAGATCTATCTGCACCTCGCCGCGCTCGAGTTCGAGCAAGTCGAAGGGGAAGAACAAGATCTCGAAGAGACTGCGGTGAAGATCGCCATCGTCGGCCGCCCCAATGTAGGCAAGTCATCCCTCATCAACGCGATCCTCAACGACGAGCGCAGCATCGTCTCGGACGTGGCCGGCACGACCCGCGACGCGGTCGATGTGCCCTACGAGCGCGAAGGGACTCCCTACCTGCTCATCGACACGGCGGGAATCCGGAAAAAGACCCGTCGCGACACCTCGGTCGAAGTTTTCTCGGTGATGCGCTCCGAGCGATCGATCCGCCGGGCCGACATCTGCCTGCTCGTGATCGATGCCTCCTCCGGCGTGACGACCCAGGACCGGCGCATCGCAAAGATGGTCATCGACGAGAACAAGCCCTGCATCGTCGTGCTCAACAAATTCGACCTTTATCATCCCGACGCCCGTTTCCAGGACCGCATCGACCAGTTCAAAGAAGAGATCGGCGACGATCTTTTCTTCCTCCCCTATGCCCCCAAGGTCGCGATCTCGGCCAAGCAGCGGGATCACCTTGGGAAGATTTTCGAATCGATCGAGTTGGTCGTAAAAATATCGGCGGATCCCATCTCCACGGGAGTGCTGAACCGTCTCCTCCAACATGCGATCGAAAAGAATCCGCCCCCGGTGCGTCACAGCAAGCGGCTCAAGCTGCTCTACGCCACGCAGAAGCGAGATGATCAACCGCAAACGGTCCCCGTGCCCGAATATCTCCTCTTCGTGAACCACGCCGAGTTGATGACGCGGACCTATGAGCGTTTCCTCGAGAATCAGATCCGTCGCGAGTTCCCGATGGAGGGGCTGCCCTTTGTCTTCCGGGTGCGCTCGCGCATCTCCGAGCGTAAGGACGGCAAGAAGTCCCCCGCCCAGGGCGGGAAATCGAGCCGCTCGGGGCGCTTCGGAAAACCCGCGAAACCGGGGAAGTCAGCAAAACCCTCAAGCGACTATGCGCGCCCCGGCAAAGCGAAGAAGGCGGCAGGCACAGGCAACACCGCCAAGGTTGGCCGCCGCCGCCGCCCCGAAAAGTAGATCAGCGGGAGCGGATCTCCTCGATCTCCTCAGGCGAGGCGGGGAGCACGTTCATTTTGGCTTTGTCCGGAATCTCGACCTCGGGATTTTCCTCGTAGAGGTAGGGCTCCATTATCATGTAGACCTTGCCCCGGGTGTTCGGCCGGTAGGTGCGGGCTCCAAAGGCACGGGTGATCTTGATCGGCTCTTCGCCGGTCTCGATCTCGAGGACGAACTGCTGTTGCCCCGAGGAACCGAAGTTCGGGTCCACCTTGCGCATCTCGGTCTGGATCTCAACAAGCGGGCGGAAGAGTTCCTGGTACGCGACCTTGCCGTCCTTGATCTGCGGAGGCGAGACTTTGGGAACTTCGAGATCAACGAAGATATTGAGAGACCCCCGCGGCTGATTGGCAACGAGATCGGGATTCTTGCTGACGAGGTCCTCGTTGTGCGGCACCTCTACAAAACCATCGTTATCGACTACGAGGACTAGCGGGGCGTCCTTCACATCGAGGAAGAGCTCGATATCATTCGAAGTAACATTCGGGTTGCGACTCTGGATCCGGAGCTTGTAACTCTTGGCGTCGGCCTTGGCCCGTGCATCACTTTGAGCAATGCGAAGAAGCTGCACGTAGGGCAGTCGGGCGAGATCGTTGAACTCCGCCGGTCGACCCGACAGAGTCTCGGGAGTATTCGCCGGGGCGGCGGGCGCATCCTGAGCAATGAGGCCCGTGACGGCACCCGCATACAGAAATGACGCGAAGACAAAGGCTGGCAGGCGTTTCATATCGACGTATCTGCCCGAATCTACCGAAGTCCGCAGGGAATAGCAACTCAACTCTCAGCGCCGACACGCTTCTCCCAGTAGAGGCGCATCCCGTCCGCGCACATGGCCGTCCCGTTGATGAGTTCGTAGCGATCCCACAACTCCCGCGCGAGCCCGTGACGGAAGGCCTGCTCGAACTGGAAGGCCTCGTAGGCGACCTGGAGGGAGAGAGGGTCAAACTGCTCTTCGAGCCGCTGTCGGATAAAAGTAGTATTCATCTCCACATTGTCGCGGTAGGCGGAGAGGTGGGCGCCGGGATCGGAGATCTCGCCGAAATGGGTGAGAAAGAGGCGTTCCGCTCCGAGGGAGGAAAGCAGATCGATACTCGCGAGAGTATGCTCGAGATCAAACTGGGGCGGTGCGGAGGTCACTGAAGTGTAACAATTGTCCCCGAGGCGAGCCCCGGCGGCGTCCCCGGTAAAAAGGTCTTTGCCGATCCGGAAGGCGTGATGATGAGATGCGTGGCCGGGGGTCGCGATGACCTCGATCTGTAGCCCGGCCAGATCGACGATCGCCCCGCCGCCCAGAGCGTGAACCTTTTCCGCCGGTGCCGGCACCATCGAACCCCAGAGGGAATCAAAGCGATCACCGTAGACCGTGCGGGCACTCTCGATGAGGCGGGACGGATCGATGAGATGGCGGGCCCCCTTTTCATGGACGTAGACCGGGACACCCTCGGCAGCGAACCACCCCGCCGCACCGGCGTGGTCGAGATGAATGTGGGTGACGAAGACTCCGGCGAGATCTGCGGGCTCGACGCCGTGCTCGCGCAGCCCGGCGAGGAGACTGCCGCGAGTGGACTCGGGACCGGTCTCGATGAGAATATTTCCACCCGGGCCGCTCACCAGAAATGCGGCGATGACGCCCGGCATTCCCTGAAACGCAAGATCAATGACATTTACCTCCATTCGGCACAGATTGTCCGATTCGTGCCCATTAGCCAACTCAAACTTGCCGGATACCCCTGACATGCCTAGATTGAGCCCTCATGAGCCTTGAAACCCTCTCCCCCGTCCCCACCGATCACGACGATCCCGTCAACACCCGTATCCTCGAGGTCTCCGAGGATCTCGTGAGTGGCTTCCAGCGCAATCCTTTCCAGCACATCGCGGACAAGTCGGGAGTCGATCTCGAGACCGTTCTGACGAGGATACGGGCGATGCTCGAGGCGGGGGTGATTCGCCGCGTCCGTCAGACCCTCCTCGCGACGAAGCTCGCTCACGGGGCACTTTGTGCCTGGAAGGTCGATGCCGACAAGCTGGACGCGACCTTCGACTTCATGTTCAAAGAGGATCCTTTCAGCGGTCACGTCGTGACCCGCTCGACCGACCGCGAGATCTCGGGCAGCGATTACAAACTCTGGACGACCCTGAAAGTCCCGCAGGGTGAATCGCTCGAAGAACATGCCGAGTTGCTGCGCCGCCTCACGGGGGCGCACGAGTTCATTCTCATGCCCGCCAATGGCATCTTTGCCCTCGGGGTTGGCCACGTCCGCCGCAAGACGATGGAACCCGGCGCCCGCTCGGACGCCCCCGCCGAGATGAACACGACCACTACCGTCGAGCTCGATGCCGAGGAGTGGGAAGTCCTGCTCTCGATGAAAGAGGAGCTCACTGCAGAGGAGATCTGCGAAGATCCCTGGGGCCCCCGCGCCGATGCGATCGGCTTTGATCGGGAGCGCTTTTACCAAATCGCAGAAGAGCTTGATCGAAAAAAGGTTATCGGTCGTTTTTCCACTTTCCTGGAGCACGTCAAGCCGAGTGAGAGCGGCCAGCGAGTGACCCGTTTCAATGCCCTTTTCCATTGGAAAGTGCCCGAGGGCATGCAGGCCCGGGCCGGGTCGGAGGTAGGGCGTCATCTCATCATGACCCACTGCTACTGGCGCGAGGGCGGCCCCCGCTTCGGCGGAGTGAACATCATGGGAGTGGTTCACGGGACCGAGAAGGACCGTGTCCTCGAGCACAAAGCGGCGATCGATGCCCACCTCGTTGATGTCGGCATCCCGATGGACTACACCAATGTCTTCTGGGGCGGTCGCAGTGAAATCAAGCCGTCGGAAATTTCTCCAAAAGCCTATCGCGAATTCCACGAGAAGTGGAAAGATGCAGGTCAGATCCTCTGACAACAATGAAAGTCCGCGAAGTCGCCCATCTCGCCCGTATCGCCCTCTCTGATGAGGAGGCGGTGCGGTATCAGGAGCAAATGGACCAGATCCTGAAGTATGTCGAGCAACTGAACCGCATCGACGTCACCGGGATCGAACCCACCGCCCATGCCGGCGCTGTTTTTGATGTCGTGAGGGAGGATGTCGCTACCGGCACGAGCCTTTCCCGGGCGGCGGCGCTGCAGAATGCCCCGGCCGTCTCGCACGATCAATTCCGCATGCCCAAGGTGGTTGAGTGATCTCTCTGCCAGCACCACTGACTCTCCATCCCCTGCTATCGTGAACGTTGCCGACCTGACCATTGCTCAACTCCGTGAAGCCTACCTCACTAAGGCCCTGACGCCGGCGGAGGCGATCACCGCCCTCGCGGGGGAAATTGACCGCAAAGATCCCGCCATCGGCGGTTACCTCTCTTACGATCTCGACCTCGCCCTCGCCGACGCGGCCAGGGCCGATCTCAGCCTGCCTCTCGGTGGGGTTCCCATCGCGATCAAGGACCTCATCAATGTGGAGGGCCATCCCTGCTCGTGTGCTTCGAAGATTCTCGCGGGAAAATACACATCGCCCTACGACGCCACCGTGATCCGCAAGCTGCGCGCCGCCGGGGCCATCCCCTTCGGGCGCACGAATATGGACGAGTTCGCGATGGGGTCGTCGAACGAGAACTCGGGCATCAAACCCTGCTACAACCCTCACGACACTTCGAGGATCCCGGGCGGGTCGTCGGGTGGCTCCGCTGCGGTAGTCGCCTCGCGCACCGCCATCGCCGCGCTCGGCACGGACACGGGCGGCTCGATCCGCCAACCGGCGTCCCACTGCGGGGTCGTTGGGCTCAAGCCTACCTACGGACGGGTCTCCCGATATGGGCTCGTCGCCTTCGCCTCCTCTCTCGACCAGTGCGGCCCCATGACCCGGACCGTGTCGGACGCGGCCGCCCTGCTAGAGGTGATATCAGGGGCCTGCGACCGCGACTCGACATGCCTTTCCGACGAGGTGCCCCGCTACAGCGACGCGATCGGACGTGAGGTCAAAGGACTCAAAATCGGGCTCCCCGCAGAGTATTTTGCCGACGGCCTCGATCCGCAGGTGAAAGATCGCGTCGAGTCGGCCGTCCGCCAACTCGAGTCGCTCGGGGCCGAGATCATCCCGGTCTCTCTACCCAATACCGAACACGCCGTGGCCGCCTATTACGTCATCGCCACGGCCGAGGCCTCGGCCAACCTTGCCCGCTTCGACGGCGTTCGCTACGGTCATCGCGCCGAAGCCGACGATCTCATCGAGCTCTACAAAAAGTCCCGGGCCGAGGGCTTCGGGGATGAGGTGAAACGCCGCATCATTCTCGGCACCTACGTGCTCAGTTCGGGCTACTACGACGCCTACTACCTACGGGCGCAAAAGGTCCGCACCCTCATCCGGCGCGATTTTGACGATGCTTTTGCCAGGGTCGATCTGATCGCCTCGCCGGTCTCGCCGACTCCCGCTTTCAAGATGGGGGAACATCACAGCGATCCCCTCTCGATGTATCTCGCCGATATCTACACGATCTCCGCCAATCTCGCGGGGATCTGCGGGATCTCTGTGCCATGCGGAACCGTGTCGGTCGAGGGAAAGGATCTCCCCGTAGGGCTGCAACTCCTCGGCAGGCCGATGGGCGAGATGGACCTCATCCGCGCCGGGCACGCCTACGAGGTCTCTTCGCGGTAAGGCGGAAGGCCGGAAACAAATTGCGAAGCTCAGTTCGCCGTCGCCTGGATGCGCATCCGCGTGCTCGACTCGATCTGGCCGCCGGTGGCGCCGCTGATCGTCTCGATACGCATCTCATCGACCATCCATACATCGCCGAACTTCTTGCCGTGGAGCACTTCAAAACGGCGGATCGGGCGACCTTCGCGGTTGTAACCCATCATTTTCAACATGCCGCCGCTCTCCTTGTCGATCCAGATATCGACGGTCGAGTAGGCTCCCGATCCATCGGGATTCCTCACCCGGACTACGACGCACTCACGCGCTTTGACGCGCTCCTGCCGCACGATCTTCGCATCGGGCCAATAGAGAAACCGCATCGAGAGATCGTCGTAGGTGACATCGGTGCCGCGGATCGATTCATCGTATTTGGACGGGCTGACCGGGGCGATCTCTTTGCCGTCCACTCCTTCGAGGAGAGAGAATTTCTGGTTTCTCGTATCGACGTAGATGATCTGGGCCGGATCATCAAAAATAAACCGAATCGCCTCGGGTTTCAGGGAAAGCAGGAAAGGAACCTTCTTCGTAAGGCCCATCTGGAGCACCCCGGTAAAATCACGGTTGTAGAGCGTGTAGCTGAAACGCACGAGGCGAAGAACCTCGTCAGCAGTCATCTGATCGATCGTTTTCCCGGCAAAGGAGGAAGCCTCTGCATTAGGCGGAGTCTCGCTCGCGTCTTCCTGCGAAAAGGCGGAAGGAACAAAACCAGCCATTAGGAAAAGGGCGGCGGCAATGGATTTTTTGATCATGAAGAAAAATGGGGCGCTTGCCCGTGGATTTCGACGAACCCGAGCAAGGATATATGCAAAAGGTATTCCCGAAAAGGCAAAGAATCTCCCGGGATCGACTGAGTCAGCGTGTCCGTGCTCTGAAAATCGGTGGCAAATCTCCCGTGAAACTGCCATGGTGGGGCGATGGAGAATCACCGCCTCGTCCTTCCCGAACACATGAACCAGTATGGGTTCCTCTTCGGCGGCTACCTGCTCGCCTGGGTCGACGAGATGGCCTGGATGGCCGCTTCGATGGACTTCCCCGGCTGCCAGCTCGTGACCGTGGCGATGGATCGCGTCGTCTTCCGTCAGAGCGTCCGCAAGGGCGTGATCCTGAGATTCGATGCCCTCAAATCCCGTATCGGCGACACTTCGGTCACCTATGGAGTCTCTGTCTATCGCGAGACCGAAGAGATCTTTTCCAATGAGGTCACCCTCGTGCGGGTAGATGCGGAGGGCCGCAAACAATCACTTCCCAAGCCCTGACACTCTGCTAGCCTCCCCCCTCTGTCCCTATGAGTGAAATGAAGCAGGTTACCGTGATCGGGTCTCTCAACATCGACTACGTCACCCGTGTCGAGACCCTGCCCGTGCCCGGCGAGACAGTCGCGGCGGAGCGCTTCGATCTCTATCGGGGAGGAAAAGGGGCCAATCAGGCGCTCGCCGCTGCCCGGCAAGGTTGTAAAGTCGTGCTCTTCGGTGCGGTCGGTTCGGATGAGGAAGGTGCCGCCTACCGCAGCGAACTGAAGGGTGCCGGAGTCAATATCTCGCACGTCCGCACCGTCGCCGGCCAGACCGGGGCCGCCTTCATCAGTGTCAACCGCGCGGGTGAGAACACGATCATTATCGCTGCCGGCGCCAACCTCGCCCTGCGGGGGGCCGACATCACCCGGCATCGCGAAGTGATCCAGGGGGGCAGCGTCCTCCTCGGGCAGTTTGAGACCCCGGCTCAGGCCCTCATCACTGCCGCGATCATCGCCAATGCGGAGGGCATCCCTGTAGTGATCAATCCTTCGCCTACCAATCCCGTCTTCCCCTGGGACCAGTTCCGGACTGATTACGCCATTGTGAACGAGACCGAAGCACGCGAGATTCTGGGGTTTGTGCCCGAGCCCTCCGGGTTGCCCCTCATCCGGGAAGTCATGCACCAGCTACGAATTGCCAATCTCATTGTGACCCGCGGATCGGACGACACGCTCGTATTCCGGCGCGAGGGCGACACGCTCGCGATCCCGACCCTGCCGGTTCTGCCGATCGATACCGTCGGTGCGGGCGATGCCTTTGCCGGCTGTTTTGCCGCCCGCCTTGCCACGGGCGACACCCTCACCGAAGCCCTCTGCGCAGCGAACTGCGCCGGAGCCCTCACCACCCTCGGGGCCGGCGCGCAGGATCCCATACCCGATCGTGAACGCGTCGATCAGCATCTTGTCTATCTCTCCACCCCCACCCATCAAGTCTCATGATGAAACCATTGCTCTGCACCCTGCCAATCCTCTTCTGCCAGTTCGCCTCAGCCGAATCGTGGCCCCAGTTCCGCGGCCCCAACGGCGACGGGGTCTCCACAGCGGAGAATGTTCCCATCACCTTCAGCGACACCGAAGCCGTGAAATGGAAGACCGATCTCCCCGGGCGGGGCTGGTCTTCGCCGGTGTTTGACGGAACGAGCCTCTGGGTCACCACCGCCGTCGAAGTCTTCCCAACCGAAGAAGAGCGTGTCGCCATTCTCAAAGAATCCGGGGAGGAAGAGAAGACCTTCGCCGCCCGCCAGGTCGCCACGAAGATCGAACTCTCCGCCCTCAGCCTCAACTATGAAACCGGGGCGATTGAAAAGACCGTCCCCCTCATCACCGTGGACAATCCCCAGACGATTCATGCCCAGAACAGCTTTGCCTCACCAACTCCCGTGCTCGATGACGGGGTGCTATTTGCCCATTTTGGCGACTTCGGCAGCTTTGCCATCGACACCGCCAAGGGCACCATCCTCTGGCAGGAAAAGATCAGTCTCGAGCACGGAGTCGGTCCCGGCAGCTCTCCGCTCGTCCACGGCGGGCTCCTCTTCCTGATCTGCGACGGAGTGGACCGCCAGTTCGTCACCGCCCTCGACGCCAAAACCGGCACGACCGTCTGGACCACCGATCGACCCGCGATGCGCGCCGAGACCGGTGATCAGAAAAAGTCCTACAACACCCCCATCATCGTAAAGGGACGGGACGGGAAAGAGCAACTCGTGTGCATGGGTGCCCAGTGGCTCGTGAGCTACGAGCCCGCCACCGGGAAAGAGATCTGGCGCCTCGACCACGGGAACGGCTTTTCCGTCGTGCCCCGCCCGGTCTACAGTGACACGACCGGCCTCATCTACCTCAGCACCGGCTTCGGCAAGCCCGAACTCATTGCGGTGCGGCCTGATGGCAGCGGCGACATTACCGGCTCGGACAAACTCGTCTGGAAAGAGCCCAAGCGCATCCCCGCCCGCCCTTCCCCGCTCCTCGTCGGTGACGAACTCTTTGTCATCGCCGACGGTGGTATCGCGAGCTGCTTCGATGCGCGCACCGGGACGCTGCACTGGACCGAGCGGGTCGATGGCAACTACTCGTCCTCGCCGCTCTTCGCCGACGGCCATATCTATGTCGCAAGCCACGAGGGTGTCGTCACCGTTTTGAAGCCCGGACGCACCTTTGAAATCGTCGCAAAAAACCAGCTTCCGGGAACGATCATGGCATCGCCCCTCGCGATGGACGGCAGCCTCGTCGTCCGCACCGGAGACGCCGTCTACCGTTTTTCCGACAAATAATGACCGAAAAGTGGCAGGAATTGCTTCATTTGGCTGAAATTTGTGAAAAATAGTCGTGACGAAAACTTCTTATCCCGATATTCATTTAAAAGGACCTTACTTTTTCCACGAATGAATCCCCGTATCTCACTCTTCTCCCTTGGCGCACTCATCAGTGTTTCCGGATCGTGTCTTGCCCCCTCCGCCCACGCGAGGACTTGGACCAGCACTGACGGCAAACCCCTCCAAGCCGTCTTCATCGGCATCGAAGGGGAAAATTTGAAGTTCAAACTGCAAAACGGCAATCAGATCGTCGTGCCGAAAGATCGCTTCATCAAAGCAGATCAGGAAGCGGCCGAGCGTCTCGCCAGGATCGGTGACGATAGCTTTACGAAGGCTTCGGCCCGCCAGATCGACACCCTCCTCGCCGGAGCGCTCAAGAAGAACGGCTTCAACTCCTTCAACGAACCCCTTCCCGATGACCTCTTTGTCCGTCGGGTCTACCTCGACATCATCGGCCGCATTCCCACTCGCGAAGAGTTCCTCGCTTTTGCTGAGAACGCGCGACCTGACAAGCGCGAGGCGCTCATCGACGAGCTTCTGCTCTCCCCGGGATTCTCATCGAACCTGTTTAATTACTTTGCCGACATGTATCGACTCAGTGCGAGCGACTTCGACAACGGTATCCGCATGGATCCCTACATCCAATGGTGGAGGGATCAACTCAAAGCCAATCGCCCCTACCATGAACTGGTGAGCGACATGTTGACGGCGCAGGGCAACGTCGGCCAGAATCCGGCCTCGGGATTTCTGCTCCGCGACACGGGTATGGAGTTCGACGCCTTTGCCAACTTCGGTCAGGTCATGCTCGGGATCGATATCTCCTGCGCGCAGTGCCACGACCACCCGTTCGATGAGTGGACTCAGGGAGATTTTTATGAAATGGCGGCATTCTTTGGCAATACGCAGCGTTCCCTCGGTTACCGGCCCGCCTCAGCCATGATGAGCGCCGCCTCGGTCGAAATGCCGAACGCGCCCGAAGGCTGGCGAAACAATTTCATGAAGTGGGCTGAAACGACAAAAGGCATCGTGCCAATGGATCAAAACAGCAATCAATTCCGCTTTTTCGTTGCGGCGCTCGGCTGGAACATCACCGACAACGAAACCCTCGAAACCGTACTTCCCGCAGATTTCATCGGCGAAGGCGGAAAGCCCGGGGAAATTGCCTCCCCTCGCACCCTCATCGGAGACGCGGCAAAGCTGGGCGGGAAGACCCGCCGTCAGGCTGTCGCTGACTGGCTGACAGCCCCTACCAATCCACGCTTCTCCCTCGTCATTGCCAACCGGATGTGGAGCCGGGCTTTCGGCAGGGCAATCGTCGAGCCGGTCAATGATCTCAGCGATGACGAAATCCAACGCGCCTCGCAGCCGGAAGTGCTCAAGCATCTTGAATCTGAGATGCGCCGGGTCAATTACGACCTCCGGGAATTCATGCGCATTTTGTACAATACTCGCGCTTACCAGTCGATTGCGACATTCGAAGAGCCGGATCTCACCAAAGCCTATTATTTTGCAGGTCCGGTGCTTCGTCGAATGCGTGCCGAGCAGGCATGGGATTCCATGATGGTGCTCGCTCACGGTGCCGAGATCGACAAGAAGTCGGGTGGCGACGGCTCATTCTACAAAAAGATCCTCAATATCGACTTCACCACAGCCACTAATGACGACGTCTGGCGTCATTACGAAATGTGGCAAAACCTCCGCGGCGGGCAATCCGCGATGGCGATGGTCTCCGAATCCGGTGACGACTACTCACCCATCGTCATGAACGATAGCGAGCTACGCGCCTCCGAGCTCCCCCAGCCGGCCCCGGCGGCCTCCATGCTTGACACCTTCGGTCAGTCCGACCGGCGCATCACCGACGATCACAACTACGACGGCTCGGTGCCGCAGGTGCTGGCGCTAATGAACGGCGCGATCACCCAGCAGCTCACCGGCATCTCCTCGAAGGTGGTCTCCGATCTCGAAGCCCTCGATGGTCCCGACGATAAAGTGCGCGGCGTGTTCTTCACCCTTCTCAACCGTTTCCCCACCAAAGACGAACTCGATCTCGGTACCGGGATGATCGAAGACTTCGGTGACGAAGGGATCAGTGACCTCGCCTGGGCGCTCATGAACGGCCCAGAATTCCTTTTCATTCAATAATCCCCTCTCTTTTTCTCCCGTTCCCCAACCCTTCAATACCATGGACCATATCGCCGAACTCGCCGGAAAAGATCCGCTCAGCCGCCGCTACTTTATGGAGATGTCCGCCAAGCTGAGCTTTGGGCTCAGCGTCGGTGTCCCCTTCCTCCCCCGCACCTTCCAGGCGCAGGGCGGCGCCAAAGCCAAGAATCTCATCTACATCTACCTCGCCGGTGGCATGACCCATCTCGACACCTTCGACCCGAAGAAAAACAGTGCCGTCATGGGTGAAACCGAAATGATCGACACCAATGTCGATAACATGAAGTTCGGGATGCACCTCAAAGAACTCTCCAAGCAGGCGGACAAGCTCGCAGTCATCAACTCCATGACGTCGACGAACGGCGCTCACGAGCAGGGCGAGTATATTATGCGGACCGGCTACGAAAAGCGCGCCACGATCGTCCACCCGACGATCGGCCCATGGGCCCAGACCCTTCTGGGCAAGCGCGGCGACATCCTTCCCGACAGCGTTCTCATCGGGCAGAGCACCTCGAATGCCGGCTTCATGGACCCCTCCTTTAGCCCGCTTCCGATTGCGGATCCGAGCGGCGGAGTTCCCAACACTAGTCTCATCGTAGAGGGTGAGCGCTTTGACCGCCGCATGGAGATGGCGCAAAAACTTGGCCAGCAGTTCGCCGATAAATTCAAGTACGCCGGTCCCAAGTCCTATGTGGAGTACTACAATCAGGCCAACCGTCTCCTCAAGAGTGATGCGCTGACTGCATTTGATATCTCCAACGAGTCCAACCGCGCCGAGTATGGAGAGAACCGTCTCGGCCAGGGGTGTCTTCTCGCCCGCAAGCTCATCGAGAGCGGCGTACGCGTCGTAGAGGTGGTCTCGGGTGGCTGGGACATGCACATCGACGTCTCCGGCGGTACCGCCTCCCGTCTCCCGGAGCTGGACGTCGCCGTCGCCACTCTACTAAAGGATCTCGAGTCCCGCGGACTCCTCGAATCAACCATGGTCGCGATCGGCACGGAGTTCGGGCGGACCCCCGACATCAACATGAACGCCGGTCGTGATCACTATCCCGCTGCCTATTCCTGCATGCTCGCCGGTGGCGGCATCAAGGGCGGGACGGTCTACGGAGAAACCGACGGGTCCGGCAAAAAGGTGAAAGCCAATCCCGTCAAGCCCGAGGACTTCCTCGCGACGATCGGTTATGGACTCGGTCTTAGTCTTGAAGAGACCGTCTACTCACCGACCCAGCGCCCCTTTACCTTTGCCGACAAGGGCAAGCCGGTGACAGCACTCTTTGCCTAACCCCACTGAGAGATCAACTTAGTAGCACTTTTTAAGGTAGTTCTGTTTTCGTGAAAGCGCCGATTCCGCAAGGGGTCGGCGCTTTCATTTCCACTCCTCACCTATTTACCGATACAGAACTGACTGAAGATCTCGCCGAGGATCTCCTCGATGTCGGTGCGCCCGACCACATCCCCAACCGCATCCAGGGCGGCGCGCAGGTCCATCGCCACAAACTCCGGTGAGACGCCCTCCGCCAGCATCGCGATCGCTTTTTCGAGGTCGCCTCTCGCCCGGCTCAGGCAATGCTGGTGTCTCACGTTGATCGAGACGAGATTACCGGATCCCAGCGTCGTACCGGCCGTGATCGTATCGTAAAGGTGGTCGCGCAAGGCGTCGACCGAGGCTTCATCAAGACAGGACACGGCGAACCCCTCCTCCCCGGCCCAGTCGGGGTGCCTTGGCAGATCCGATTTGTTGAGAATGCGGACTATTTTCGCGCTGCCGGGCAGGGAAGTCTTTTCCAAAGTATCGGCTCCCGCCCCTGAATCGATCACCAGCAGGACCAGTTCCGCCCCGGCGATCTGGGCTCGGCTGCGCTCGATACCTTCGCGTTCGACCGCTTCGAGCCCCTCGCGAAGGCCGGCCGTGTCGACGAGACGCAGAGGGATTCCCCGTAGATTAATCAGTTCCTCGATCGTATCGCGCGTCGTGCCCGCAGCTTCGTTCACGATCGCACGGTTGAAGCCGAGGAGGCAGTTGAGCAGGCTCGATTTCCCCGCGTTCGGGGCACCGCAGATAACGGTCCTGATGCCCTCGCGCAGAATGCGCCCCTGATCCGCCGTCGCCAGTAGAGTCTCCACTTTCGCGAGGACCTCTGCGGCTCTCGCCTGTAATTCACTGCTCGTATCCGGATCGATGTCCTCTTCCGGGAAGTCGATGTAGGCCTCCAGATGGGCGAGCAGCCCGATGATGTCGAGGCGGATCCTCTCGATCTCATCCCCGAGACGTCCACTCAACTGCTCCCCGGCGGCTTTCATGGCGAGGTCAGTCTGCGCGGAGATCAGGTCCATGATCGCCTCGGCACGAGTCAGGTCCATTTTCCCGTTGAGGAAGGCCCTCTCTGAAAACTCACCCGGACCAGCCGATTCCGCCCCCGCCTCGAGAAGGACTTCCAGGATGCGTTTTGTGACAATTATGCCTCCGTGACACGCGATCTCGACGACATCCTCGCCCGTGAAGCTCGCCGGAGCGGGAAAGCCAGTGAGGAGCACTTCATCCACGACGCAGCCGTCAGACGCGACGATACGACCAAAGTGCTGCCGCCTCGGCTCCCATTTCGCCGCCGGGCGACCGCGGAAGACCCGCTCGGCTATAGCAAATGCATCGGCCCCACTGAGGCGGAGCAAGGCGACGGCTCCCATTCCTGGCGGGGTGGCAATGGCGGCGATAGTGGAGCGATTCATTCGGGCGGAGGAGGAACCCCAATCTTCGGGGCCAAGCGGACGTGCGCAACAGGGAAAATGATGTCGGAGCCTGTTCAAAAATAGACAGCGTGCAGGGTGCTCGGCGATTTGATTTCGCAGATCGGTTCGAGCAGTTGATGATGCGCTCTTGAAAAGAAGCAAACTTTCCATCGCCTGCCACCAGAGTTCGTCCTCCTCGATCTCCATCTCTCGCTGCGATCCTCGCGAAGGGTCAACAACGACCACACGATCAACTTTGAGGGCCACAATTACGAGATTTCCGCGACCAAACGGAAGACTGTCACCATCGTGCATCATCCAAGCACCAAATTCCGGGTCCTCGAGGTTCCTCCAAAGACCGTTTGGCCAACTGTTCTCGGGGCTTTCACGCTTTGCTCTCCTGTCTACTTTTGTACAGGCGAGAATTCTACTTTTGTTCCGTTGCCGACAGTTCTCCTTGGAATCATTGACTTATCCGCGTCGCCCTTTCACACTGCGAACCACAATGACTTCGATACGCCCCCTTTCCATCACCTTTCTCTCGATCCTCTTCCTCCTCCGCTCTTTCGCAACCGCAGAGGCGGAAGAATTGGGCACCGTCGCCGAGGCCATGGCCCGGCCCTTCATGCATCACCGCGTCATGTTCATGCACGAGCCCTCGACCAAGGCCGCCGTGGCCTGGACCACCGCTGACGAGCTCTTTGACTCCCACGGCGTCTACTGGGACACGGCGTCCCGGGGCGGAGATCTGGAAAAATACGCCTTCAAGACCAACGCGATCCACTCGCAGCCCTACACTCTCATCCCGAAGGACAAAGAGAACAAAGTCCCGAACAACATCGGCCACAGCGTCCTCCTCGAAGACCTGAAGCCCGCCACGACCTACTATCTCGTTTTCGTGAGTGGCAAATACAAGTCGCGCGAATTCCACTTCGTCACCGCTCCCGACGACGACCGACCTTTCCAACTCCTCTTCGGCGGCGATTCGCGGCGGGGGCCGCAATGGCCCGAGGTCCACGAGGATAGACGTCAGGTGAACCAACTCATGGCCGGCCTGCTCGAGGAACACCCCGGGATCATCGCTCTCGCCCACGGGGCCGACTATTGTGCCAAGGCCGAGTGGACCTTCATGACCGACTGGCTCTCCGATCACGAACTGACGACAACAAAGGACGGCCGACTCCTTCCCATCATTCCGGCCCGGGGCAATCACGACCGAGGCATCACCTTCGAGGAGATGTTCTACTGGCCGAAGCGGGAGCACAATTATTACTATGCGACCGATCTGACGAAAGGCGCCGTCCTCCTCACCCTCAACACCGAGATCAGCCATGCCGGCGATCAGCGCGACTGGATCGCGAAGACGCTCAAGGAGTATCGCTCCGGCGAGCCCCGGTGGGTCATCGCGCAGTATCATGTCCCCGCCTACGGCAGCGTCAAAGAGTATGCCCAGGGGGAATCCCAGCGTCAGCATTGGGTCCCGCTCTTCGAGGAATTTCAGGTCGATCTCGTCATGGAAGCCGACCATCACAGTCTCAAGCGCACCGTTCCCATCTATCAGGACAAAGAGAATGCGGAAAAAGGCATCGTCTACATCGGCGACGGCGGTCTCGGCGTGCCCCAGCGCGATCCCGACACGACGCGCTGGTATCTGCAAGCGCCGGGCATGACGAGCAACGGCCATCACGTCCATCTCATCGAGTTCACCGACGAGATGATCAAAGGCACCGCGATCGGTCTGGAGCGCAAGATTCTCGACCAGTTTGAGATCGCCCGATAGTCCACCGCCAGCTCAGTTCGGGTCGTCACCGGATCGAATCGCGGCGAGCTTTTCCCGCATCTCGCGGACTCGCTCAGGTAGTTCGGCCGCGAGGTCGGTCGTCTCATTCGGATCGTCGGCGAGGTGAAAGAGTTCTGCCTTTTCCCCCTTCAATGCTGTGATCAGCTTCCAGTCACCTTCCCGGATCGCGATGCCGGCATTGGTCCGCCAATAGAGCGTCCGGGGTGACGCGTCAGAGTCCGCCCCGGTGAAAAGCGGCGCGATGTCGATGCCGTCGAGATTCCAGGATTCATCGACTTTTCCCCCGGCTAATCCGATCAGCGTCGCAGCCCAGTCACAGGTATGGGTCGGTGATTTGACGATGCCTCCGGGCTCGATCACTCCGGGCCAGTGGACGAACGCCGGGACACGGATGCCGCCCTCGTAGAGAGCGGCCTTCCATCCACGGAGAGGCAGGTTGTTGCCGAGAGTATCATTCGCGGCGTAGCGCCCGTCATACTGGTTTTCCGACGAGGTCCAGTTCTGCTGCCCGCCATTGTCCGAGGAGAAAATCACGAGTGTGTTCCCCGCCTTGCCCGACTCCTCGAGGGCCGCCATCAGTTGCCCCACCGCGTCGTCGAGGTGGGTCACCGCCGCCGCGAAATGGCGACGCGAGGCATTGGTGATCGTGTCCGCGTAGGGAGCGATCCACTTGGGCGGTTCGTTGAGCGGGTAATGCGGGGAATGATGCGCCACGTAGAGAAAAAACGGCTCGTCGCCCGACTCCCGCACCACCCGGATCGCTTCTTTCGTGATGAGGTCGGTGACATGGCCCTCTTCCTCGACAAATTCGTCATTGCGATGCCAGGTCACGTGGTCGCCTGTCTTGTAACGATGAGTGTAGGGATCGATCTGCCCGCGCAGGTATCCGTAGGTCGTGTCAAATCCGTAGCCGAGCGGCCGGTGCTCGGGAGTCTCACCGATGTGCCACTTTCCCGAGAGGTGCGTGCGGTATCCCAGGCGGCGGAGCTCCTGCGGGAGACGGGAGTCAGAGCCCATCATCTTCGTGGTCGATCCCAGCGGAGTGAAGACGCCGAAGCGACTCGGAAAACGCCCTGACAACAGCGCCACCCGCGTCGGCGAACAGGTCGGATAGGCGTAGTGCTGATCCAGCTGCGCCCCCGCCGCCGCGAGACGATCGAGATGGGGCGTTTTGATTTCAGAACCGTGATAGCCGATGTCAGCCCAGCCGAGATCATCGGCGAGGATGAAGATCACATTCGGACGGGCGGGTGGATCGGCGGCGCGGATGCCCGCGACAGTCAGGGAAAAAAGGAAAAGCGCCGTGAGCAGTCGGGGGATCATACAGGCATCATCACGATTCACCCACCCGGCGGGAAGGTCCGCGTTTGCGCACGTCCTCGAAGTAGCTCTCCTGGCGCTGCGGGGTCCGCGCCCTCACTCCTTTGGAGAAGGCCTGGAAGGTCTTGCGATGGAGGCGCAGGGACTCCTGCAGGAGGTAGCGCCGATTCAGCTTCAGGAAAGAGACCGTGTCGGCGATGTGGCGGTCCATCCGCGCGAAGAGGCAGCTCTTGCGTCCCGCCCGCACACAGATGCCCGGCAGACCGAGGGTCTCTTCGATCTTGTCGGCGACGACATCGACGGCGTGATCCATCTTTGAAGCGATGAGGACGGATTCGCCCCGACTCATCGCCTCCATCGCGAGGGCCGCGATCGTGAAGGATTTGCCCGTTCCGGGAGGTCCGACCGCGAGGGTGAGCGGATGACTCCGCGCCGAGGTCGCGACCTGCTCTTGCGCGGCACTGAGGATCGCAGGGATCTCGCCGCGACCTCCCATCGGCCCGCAACTCCCAGGCAGAGCCTCGCCGAGGATGACCCGAACCGGATCGGAGACCTCGTCCGGAGCGGAGGCCATCACAGCGAGATCGTTGAGCACTCCGCGCATCTCGGTGGAGCGGTCCGCGAGAAAAAGCGCAGCCGCTGAAACGAGCGTTACCGGAGCTTTCGCACCTACTCCGGAAAGCTCAATAACCGCTCTCAACTCTCTATTGGTCAGCAGGTAGGGCAATTTAAAGAGGCCCTCCGTCGATGCGTCAGGGAAGGTCTCCCCGAAGAGCCGGCGCAACTCGCCGACACAGCCCTCGGAGTGACTATCGGAATCAATTCCCTTTTCAATGAGGGCGACAAAGGCATCACTCGCGACACTCTCGAGCAGCGCGTAGTTCAGGACACGCCGACTCGTGTTGATCGAGAACTCCGCACCCGACGTCTCACTGATGCTCTCGACGGTGGTCGCGTAGAGAATGAGCGGGGCAAAGGTGAGACTGGACTTTGACTCCTCTTTCTCGATGGGTGCGATCAGGAAAACGCTGCCGTAAAAGAGCTCGCACTCCTTTTCATAAAGTCGCGCCTGCGTCGCGAGAGTCGCCGCCTTTTTGCCCGGGACATAGAGAAGTCCGTCGAGGACCGTGCGCGACACGACCGCGTCCTCGCCCTCGACGATGAGCGACTGTCTGACCCGACCGGCGGAGAGACTCGTGATCCCGACGCGGCTCCCGTTTTCGCGGTAGCATTCCGCGAGGTAATGGAGAATGCCGGGCGCGGATTTCATTCTCCGGGAGGCGTTCGGCCGAGCCACTTCGCGTGACAGCCCATCCAGATCCCGAGGATGACGATGAGCATGATCGCCAAATTGAGCATTGCCGGGCTACGTGAGGAGACGCTGGAAAGGAATTGGCGGTTGGTGATGTGAGCGGGGATGCCATGGAGGTCGCGGCGCGCACAAGCTGCAAACCGTAGTGAAAACCCTCGATTTACCGAGAGAAATGCGCCACGTTTAATCCAACACCCTAAAGAAGAAATTCCTTCTTGACGCTTTAACTCAGATCCCGTTTACTCCGTAGAAAGGAAATAATAGAACTTATTGAATGATGGAGAATGTCTTCGATCAATCCGCGCATGCCAGCGAACATTGCAGTCGTTTTCGCCAATATCCACCCTCACCATTTCGCTTTTCCAGGTCCGGATCGAGGTCAGCAAGAAAAAAACGGTTAATCCTTTCTGCTAGGGGTAGCCAATCAGTTCGCCGACCTGATGTTGACTGGATGTAACGTTCCAAATTCTGAGATACCCCAAAAACCACTACAAAATAACCACCTGAAACAACACTTCTATGGCTATCACATTGAGCAAAGGCGGGAATGTTTCCCTCACCAAGTCCGCGCCCGGCCTTACAAACATCCTTATCGGACTGGGCTGGGACGCACGTGCCACTGAAGGCATCAGTTTCGATCTCGACGCCAGCGCGTTCCTTCTCGCATCCGAAGGCAAAGTCCGGAGCGACTCGGACTTCATCTTCTTCAATCAACCCGCGTCTTCTGACGGCTCCATCAAACACCTCGGAGACAATACGACGGGCGAGGGCGAGGGCGACGATGAGCAGATTACAGTCGATCTCTCCAATGTTCCTGCCGATGTGGATAAAATCGTTATATCCGTTACGATCCACGAAGCGGAAACACGCAACCAGAACTTCGGGATGGTAAGCCAGGCTTTCGTTCGTGTGTTGAACGCGTCCGACAACTCGGAGATCGTGCGCTATGACCTCAGCGAAGACTTCAGCGTGGAGACTGCCCTTGTTTTCGGCGAGGTCTACCGTCACTCGGGAGAGTGGAAGTTTAAAGCAGTAGGTCAGGGCTTTCAAGGTGGGCTTGGCGCGATGGCCAAAACCTATGGAGTGAACGTCTGATTAACATCAATACTCAAGAAAATGGCTATCAATCTACAAAAAGGGCAAAAGATTTCCCTAAGCAAAGAGGCAGGCGGAGCCGGTCTCACAAAAATCGTGATGGGTCTCGGTTGGGACGCTAAAAAGACAAAAGGTTTCTTCGGCATGGGCAGTAAGGAACAGGAAATTGATCTGGACGCCTCGTGTGTGCTGTTCGATGAAGCGAAGACTGCCTTGGACGCAGTTTACTTCGGGCAGCTGGCCAGTCGAGATGGAAGCATCCAGCACACTGGCGATAACCGGACTGGCGACGGTGACGGCGACGACGAGCAGATCATCGTCGATCTGTCTCGCATTTCAGCCAACGTGAAATCCATCGTCTTCATTGTGAACAGTTTCACCGGCCAGAACTTTAGCGAGATCGAGAACGCGTTCTGCCGTGTAGTGAACGCGACAAACAACCAGGAAATCGCCAGGTACAACTTGAGCTGCACCGGAAACCATACCGGAATGTTGATGGCGAAGGTTTATCTGCACAGCGGCGAGTGGAAGATGCACGCCCTCGGTGATAATGCCAGCGGCAAGACATTCGATCACATGATGCCTGCAATAATCGCTGCGCTGTGAGCAATCCTGAGGCCGCAAAACAGTCGGGCGGAGAGGTCCGCGTCTGGTTCAACAAGTGTTTTTCTAGTGTACACGGTGTGATCCGACAACTCCGTGCGGACTGGGGGACGGGGCTTTTCCTGATCGGTAGCCATACCGAGCCAGACTTCTCGCCCTTCACTGCCTGCGATCTAGCGCTGATAGAACCGGTTGGACTGGACGCCTCGAGTTACGTGGAGTGGTGTCTACGCTTCTGTGCGGAAAATCGAGTAGACGTCTTTCTCCCGGGGCGGGTTCGGGAAGAAATCGCCGACAGGCGTGAGGATTTCGCGGCGGTTGGGACGAAACTCGTGGTCGCAGCAGACGGAAATACCCTGCGGCTGCTGGAAGACAAAGGCAGGTTTCTCGAACGACTTCCGGAAGGGGTTCCATCCCATGCCTTCTACCGAGTTTCCAACTGGGGGGAATTCTCAGCCGCTTGCTCCGCTCTGGAAGCCGGCGGAAAACGAGTTTGTTTCAAGCCGGCTATCAGTACTTTCGGGCTTGGCTTCCAGATCATAGATGACTCGCTCACTTCGCTGAAGCGGTTGATGCGAAGTGAGGGGCACCGGATATCAATGGAAGAACTTCGCAGGACACTCGAAGGAATCGGCTCGTTCCCCGAAATCCTGGTGATGGAATACCTAGATGGGAGCGAGTTTAGCGTGGATGTCCTGGCGGACGGAGGCGAGGTTCTGGCAATGGTCTGCCGCAGGAAACCTTTCAACGGTAGAGTCCGTGTGAACGGAACGTCTTCCACGGAACGGGTCCGCGAGGGTCAATCGCAGCTCCTCGCCCGCGAGCCCGAAATCGAGGAAATGGTCCGCAAACTCGCCCGGCACTTTCATCTGGGTGGGCTTTTCAACGCGCAGTTCCGAAGTCCGGCGGAAATACCTGAGAAGCCCCACCTTCTCGAAATCAACGGGCGCATGTCAGGCGGTCTCCCATACATCGCGCTCTCAGGGATCAACCTCCCGCTACTGGCGATTCGCATGGCGATGCGCAAGCCGGGGGATCCGATGCCGGACATTCCCGAGCCGAGGCTTCCGCTCCGGGTGCAGGAACGGCCGGAGGTTTTCGCCCTACTATCCTAACCCATGAACTTTCCATCTACGGTCTGGCAGGAAAAAGGAAATGGCCTCTACACGGCGGAGCTGCCGGGCGGGCGCTTTGAATTCGAAATGGGCCGTGAGGATCTTCCATTTCGGGAAATTTGTGACCTGGCCCTGCGCAACAATCCGAAAAGGCGCTTTCTTTTTGTCAGTAAAACGCTCGGGCGCCACATTCCCGTCCGCCCTGCCGGGATCCGCAAGATTGCCGGATTGTTGGCAGAAAAACTGCGCCGCAGACTGAAACCTGAGCCGGTGGTTTTCATCGGAATGGCGGAAACAGCGACGACCCTCGGGCAGGCAGTGTTCCGGGAGTTCCTAGCGCAGGGTGGGAATGGATTCTACATCGAAAGCACCCGTCGCCCGACCGGCGCTTCGCAGGCGTTCAGCTTTTCCGAAAGCCACTCGCACGCTACGGCGCACGTGATCCACTTGCCCTCCCCGGAAGACGATCCTGAAGATCTGCTGCGCACCGCGTTGCAGGTCGTGGTCGTCGATGACGAGGCAACGACTGCCCGCACGGCGGCCGGACTGATCCACGCTATGAAGAAATGGCGAGGCGGAGAGTCCTTCGACGCATGGCTCGCCGTGATCCTACAGTGGAAAAAGCGAGGAGAACACGACGCTGCCTTCACTGGCATCGAGAGCCTTGTGGACGGAACCTTTGATTTCGAGCCCAACGGCGATCTTGTCAGTGCGCCGCCTGCAAGTGACCATATCGACAGCCATGTCACGGCGCGCCGTGGTATCCGCCACGGAAATTTCAGCCCGCAGTCGCTTCCCACAATGTGGAATATCGAGGCGCGACATGGGGAGAAAATCCTAGTCATCGGTAATGGAGAATACGGTTTCGAACCGCTGCTGCTTGCCGAGGGGTTCGAATCCCAAGGCGCGCAAGCATGGGTCATGGCAAGTACTCGCTCCCCTGTTCTTCCGGGAGGTGCCATCGGGCATATCCGGTCATTCACCGCGCTTTCAGGCGAGGGCTACCAAGAATTTCTTTATAATGTCCCGAACGACCATGATTACGACCGGGTGATCCTCTGCCTTGAGGATGAAATGCCTGCCGCCAACCATCCGATATTTCAAATCCCACGGTTGGAGGTGTTTTTATGACTGATTGGATAGCCACTGATCTGGACGGCACTTTGTTCCACCGATCTTGGTCCGGAGATGATGCCATCGCCGCAACATGGCATGCACATGTTGGCGCGGAGCGTTGCGCCTCTAGCTGGATGAAGGCGGGAACACATCGCTTGCTCGAAACGCTGGGAATATCCTTCGCGCTTGTGCCGGTGACGGCACGGGACATGGAGTCTTTTTCCCGCGTGGATGTTGAAGGGCTCGATCTCTGCGGGCCGGGAGTGGTCGCCAATGGCGCGATAATCCTCGGGCGCGACGGCACGGTTGATGTTGAATGGGAGACCCGCATGTCAATTGTTTTGCAACCTTGGGAGGAAAAACTGAACGATTTTTGCGATTGGCTGGTCGGCGAAAGCTTCGAAAAAGCGCGACCCAGGCTGGTTGTCGGCCCGGGCAACCTGCCCGCATATCTGGTAGCGAAGGCCGAGCCGGGGTGGTGGATTTCCGAAGAGGGGCAGTTGATTCTCGGACGCATGGATTGGGCCGGATGTCGGGTGGAAATCCTCGGCACGGAGCTTCAGGTGTTACCGCCAGGAGTAGGGAAACTGGAGGCGACGCTGGAAATCCAACGCCGTTTTTTCAACGACCGCCCGCCCCTCATGTGCTTGGGCGACATGCCGCTAGACCTTGAGTTCATGCGCCTCGGAGGTCTGCTCGCGACACCTGCGGGATCGGTGCTTGAACAACTTTGGAAATGATGAATGAAGGCTTTCCCGGCAGTTACCATGACGAAGAGGTAACGTTCCTGATGCGTCCCCTTAACCTAGAAAGCACACCTCTGGAAGAACGCGAGCGATCCATCCAGAGCGGTCGGCGGCACTACAGCGAAATGATCGGCCCGGAGGATGCGCCCACTCGCCAGAGGATGCGCCTTTTCCGTGAATGCCTGGAATCCAACGGCGACAGGATGGCGAAGGACATTTGTACCTTGGCTGAAGGGATGGCCGCATCCGCCGTGAGTGGCGAACTGACCGTAGTATCCATCGCTCGTGCTGGGACTCCGATCGGTGTCCTTCTGTGGCATCGTCTCAGGAAAATGTTTCCGGGGATCGACTCGAAACATTTTTCCATTTCGGTGATCCGCGACCGAGGAGTGGACTTCGCGGCACTGGAAAAGATCGTGGAGTCACGGCCCCCGGAAAGTATCCGCTTCGTCGATGGCTGGACCGGGAAAGGCACGATCGCTGACGAATTGCACATCTCCATCGCCGGCTGGAAATACGCTCCCGAGGGATTGCGCCCCGGCCTGTGGGTGCCACTTGACGTCTGTGGCGCGTCGGAGTTCGCAGCGAGCTGCGAAGATTACCTCATCCCGTCCACCCTTCTCGGCGGCACCCTTTCCGGTCTGATTTCCCGCAGTGTTCTGCCGAAGGGCGAGGAAGGCGGCAAAGAGTTCCACGGCTGCGTCCCGCTGGATTCGCTGCGCCGCTACGATCTGAGCCGCTGGTTCATCAAGGTGATGCTCGGGCGGATGAACAAAATACCTCAAGGCGGATACCCATGCGAAAACGAGAGCAGAGGCGCGTCCCGCCGAACGGAGACCCGCCTTTGTCTTGAAGCAATGCTTGCACGGCAGGGCCATTCAGACCGCAATAGGATAAAGCTTGGCATTGGTGAAACCGTAAGGGTTCTACTCCGCCGCAAACCAAAAGAAATTCTGCTAGCACCGACTGCGAGACCGACCGATGCTGATCTGATTCAACGCCTGGCCGCCTTGAGGGACGTGCCTGTCTTCACTGAGGCTGGATTACCCTTCGACGCCATCGCAGTGATCGCAAGCGCCTGACAAACTTTCCGTCAATATATGGAGACTTCCGCCACCCATCTAGCGCACGAAACCTGTATGCTGAAGCCGATGCTTTACATTCCCGCTGATCGAAAGGATCTCACGACCTTGCTCGGCGGAGAACGCGACTTGGGAGTCTGTTCAATAGCCGTCTGCCTGGAGGATGCGGTCCGCGCGGAGAACCGGGACGTGGCGGCGATGTCTCTCTGCCGCATCCTCAGGGAGTTAGAACATGTCCCTCGTCCGGTCTTCATCCGCCCGGCTGATGCGGGAGCCCTCGATAGGCTTCTGGAGCATCTGCCCGTAGACCGCATCGCAGGGTTCATTCTGCCCAAAGCCACGGTTGGGTCAATCCATGACTGGACGGAGCGCAGCTATGGTCTCCACACCATCCTTCCGATCCTGGAAACCCGCGAGATTCTCGATCCGATGTCCCGACGCGATCTCGCCCTCGCCTGCGCCGCCTACCCTTCTGTGATCCCCGGCGTCCGGATCGGTGCCAACGATCTCTTCCGTCTTCTCGGTGGGCTGAGGCGTCCCCCGGATCGAACGATCTACGAGACTCCGGTTGGGCATGTGATCGATGGTTTGCTTGAAACGTTCTGTGCTCACGGAATCAGGCTCTGCGCTCCCGTGTCCGACCGAATCAACGATCTTGCCACCCTGCTTCGCGAGGTGGAGGAAGATATCCAACGTGGCCTTTTCGGGAAAACGTCCGTGCATCCTAAGCAAGTTCAGGCGATCTGGGCCGCTTATCGGCCAGCCTCTGACGAAGTGGCCGAAGCCCGCAGCATACTAGATCCCAACGCCCCAGCCGTCTTTGGCTCGAACGGGGCCATGCTTGAGACAGCTTGTCACGACGAGTGGGCTCGCCGCATACTCCGCCGTGAAGAACTCTACAGCCTCGGCAACAATCGTGCTAAATCAGGCGCCGGAAATGCAGTGGGAATGTGAGGAGCATCCCGACCGGCGTTCAGGGATTTTCTCAACGACGGCGTCAGCACAGAATTACTGGCGGTCCCGTGGTCGCCACCCCCGGCAAGAGCCATTGCCTTAGTGAAATCCCCTTTCCTAATCTTGAAATCCGAACGAATCGCTTCAAGATGTCCGAGTTCCGACGGAGTAAGCTTGCCATCTGCATGTGCCACGAGCGCAATATTGGCGAGAAATGGAACCGGATCAGGGATCATATCAATTTCGCGGGAAAGGTAAGCCTGGATCAGCCTTCGCTCGCGCGTATGCTAAATCCGCCATCGCTGTCTGGGTTGGGTGTCAGTTGTGTGCCGCAGCCGGGACAGACGCTCGTGCCACTTTCATCCCTCGCTCCGCCGCAAAAGACAGTTCCGCAGTTTCCGCACGACCCGGCTCCAGGGCTTCCGCAATGAGGGCAGTCCGGACAGCCGTCCACCATTCGCGAGTTCACGGGCGGAAGCCCTGCGCCGCGCTCACCAAATTCAGCGTTTTCCGCATCCAGCTTATGGGAGGCGGTTGGCGAATAGACATTGTAAACTTGATCGAGACCATAACGCATGAGGTAGGGAAGTCGCTTCACTCCGCAAAGTGCATGGATGAAGAGCTGACGCGGCATAGCGTTTTCCCCCGTCGGTTTGTCCCAGACGCCGGCACCCACTTTCTCGATGGAGATCGGCAACTTGGCGAGCATGACCTCCTTTTCGTCACCATCCGCGACTCCCATGCTGGCGGTGCTAAGGGTATCGCTGATCCAGACAAAAAGTTTAGCCCAGCCCTGTTCATCGGTTTGATGGAGGTTGAGCACGATATCCGTAACTTCCCGTAAGCCACCGAAGTCGATGTCATCGCCCGCTCCGATGGCGTAGAAATTCCCGATGCTTACAGAATCGTGAAGGTCCATCAGCGCCGGTCGCCAGTCATCACTGGGCTGGCCGTCAGTAATCAAGACGACGATCGGACGAAAATCCCCTTTGGCACCAGACTGGTTCCGCTGCACTTCCTGCAAAATGCGCTCCCCCAACATCAGCAAGGCGCTGCCAAAAGCGGTTCCAGGACGGACTTTAAGCTTCGGGATCTGAACCTCATCAATGGGAAGAAGTGGGTTCTTCAACTCCGCGCGGCTATCGAAAGTGATGAATGAAAGATAGGCAGTTTCGAGAGCATGCGGATTGCGCTGGAGTGTGCGGACCATAGTCTCGATTCCGGTCTGGAGTCCCTCGATACCGGTTCCAATCATGGATTCAGAGCAATCGAGTAGGACGTAGATAGGTAGGCGACGCATGAATGTAATTCTTTTTAAATGTTGGCCATCTGTACGTGGACAAGCCGTCCGCCGTCATCGGGACTAAGGAGAAGTTTCTGGTCGTTTTCGAGTCGTATTTGAGACCCCGGCGGATAGTGGATTCCCTCGCCTTTTGTGACATCTTTCAGTCCTGTGAGTGTCTGATTGACGAACACCCATCGTCCCCCGTGAAAGATGAAATAGCCTACTGGCTTTTTCTGCGCCGCATTTAGTCTTTCGCCGGGAAACACAGTTCTGGTGACATGCCACTGGTACAAATACTGGTTGGAGTATACCATTAATCGATGGTTGTCAGGAAGAAATTTCCCCGCCCCTCGCGACGAATAGAGATTCAAAACAGGAAGCGGACCAATAAACTGGGTGCCGCAGAAGGGGCATTTCGGACGGGTCGTATTATCGAATACGAACCACTTCTGGTCGCAGGTGGGATTCACGCACGGCTGGATGAGATCGACGGTCTTGACCAAAGCTCGCTCCATGTCATCGGCAGTAGGTCTCCCTGCAGGGTCATGGAGACCGGTGACAAAGGCTTTTGTGAAAATCTCTTTTAGATAAGGGCCGCAGACATCGAAAGGGATGCGACTTGTATCAGCGAACGGCAAGAACCCGGGCTTGACAGACGCAGGGTCGGTTCGGTTCGACAAATCTTTCGGATGCTCGACGAAGAGTGCGTCAAGGCCCATTGACAGCTCCTCATCGCGCTGGGGATCAGCATCGTGGATTTTCCTACCCCGGAGCGGGTGGCGGTAGAGAAGATACATATAGACCAGCACGGCCAAGGCGTGGCGATCCGTCTCTATCCTGGGAAGAAACTTCCCGGCATCCCCTATGGGAAGCTTCAGGGTTTTCATAACCTCCGGCGCAATGAAATCCGGGGTTCCGACGACGTCGGGCGGGTATTTGCCTGGGACAACCAGAGTATCGATGTCAATTATACAGGAATTACCCCCCGCCGGGTCGAGTAGGACGTTCTTGTACGAAAGGTCCGAGTGAGCGAGGCCTGCCATATGGAGCCTGCGGACCGAACGGGAAATCTTGATGCATGCGGTGAGATAGCTCAGCCATGATCCCCGCTCCCGGGGATCAAGGTGCTTCTGCTGGTGATTTGCAGACGCGAACCACTTCCCTTCCTTTTCCCGTCCTTTAATGCCAAGAAAATCTCCATTTTTAGAGCCGTGCTCGAAGAAAAAACAGTTCCGGTAAGTCGGCATTACCACCCCGACCATACTCTTCTCCTCGATTATGTGGCTGGGCCAACAAAACAGCGGTTCCCAGTAATCGCCTCCCTCCTGCTCGAAGATGCGCTGTCGGTAAACTCCTGTGATGTTGCGGACGCGCTCCATCGAGTTAAAATCCGGCTTCTTTCGGTACCAGCCGATGACTTGTTTCCTGTCTTTCGAGAAAAAGACATCCTTCATCCCACCGGAACCCGCCTGGGCCTCATCGTCGAACTGAAACGAGGTTCCGTCTGTGGCTTTCAATTTGACGACACTCATGCACCGGAGGGTTTTGCAAGAATCAGGGTTCGGTCATCATGATGACCGGGCGAGTGGAAACCCATCCAATCGACCAGTGCCGACGAGGCTTCTTCAAGGTTGGTCGATGGGGAAATAACAGCGAGGATTTCGTTCCAGAGCAAATCCCATGAGGCGGGATCTGCGAGGGCTTCGTCGGAATCGAAACGAGGATCGGAGATACCATCAGTGACGAGGAGTAGCCCCTTGAAATCCGAAACAATATGGAAGCTGATGCGTCCCATGACAGCTTCTGTGGTAGCGAGCGCCTCTTTCATGGTGAGGAAAACAGTCTGCCCTGCGAACTCTCCTCCGTCGGGTCGGGTCAGAAGACAAGGTGTTCCGCCAGGTGCGCCGACAACCGCAGCGGCACCGTCGCCAATGGAAAAGGTCGCTATGAACCAACTACCGTTTGCCACGGGATGAACGAGTGAAGTGATCAGCGTGGTGTGAAAATCACGCGCGACGGATTTGAGTAAGGCTGCTTCTTTGTCAATCGCGTTGCGCGCCTCAAAGACTGCCTGGCCAAAGAGCGTGTAGAGGGCTGTGATTAGTCGTGACTTCAACGCAGGGTCGTTGGGCTCGGAAACCCATTCGGAAACCAACGCTGCCAGAGGATTGTCCGAAGGTGTGCTGAGAGACCCTCGCAAATGAGATTTTACAGTCTTACAGGCGATCTGGGATCCGCGGCGGGAAAATCGTGAGCTCCCAGCTCCATCCGCCACCGTCAGTGAGTACCAGGGACCGTCCTCGATCCAATCCATCGCCAAATCGTCATCGCGGAACCCACCAACGTGGGCATGAGACCTTCCGCGGAGACTCGCCCCGACCACAGCCAGCGGGCAGTCCGAAAGCCACTCTCCGGCAGAATCGGGTTTCCAGAAAGGGTCGTCTTCCGCCGATGGCAGATTTTTCCAAAGCGAACGGGGATCGGGATTGATGGTGAGACTCAGCAGGATCTCGGGCGTCGCGTAGTTATGCCCTGAGCTTCCGAGTAAAAGCAGGCGGATACGAATGTCAAAGTCCCCGGACGTCTCCGGAATTCCAATGAGTGACTTTCCATTGAGCACTAACCCAGCTGGAATATCCGTAAGAGCCTCGATTTGCTGGAATTCCAGACCCAACATGCGTTCAGGAAGGGGGATTTCACAGGAAAACTCACGTCCAACCATTGCATTTGCTAGCCGGACTGCGGAAACCTCCGAAGTGGGCAACTTAACGGGATTAGACTCTACCGGTTCTTCGGCGGATAGCTCGGGAGTCGGTTCGGGAGTCGGCGCGGTGGTTTTGGGCGTTTCCGGAGGTGGCGATCCGGACAACGATTTAGCCAGCTCCGCGAGTGTGGAATTTCCCTTAAGCATCTTGTCAATGGTCTGAATGAAATCCACAGGCCAGGAGTTCGAGGCAGGGTTTTCGGCAAGAAGCCGACGGTCGCGGCGGGAAGGCGGCTGATCCGCAACGATCAGGTGTAGAACGGCCGCGAGTGCCTTTAGATCCCTCGCGATTGACTCGGCAGTATCCGATCCGGACCCTTCCGGATAATAAACTGGTAGTTCCAACTTCTCAGGGTGTCCCCGGTGACTATTTAGAAGCGCGAGGTCTATTTCGCCGGTTCCAGAAACGACCATACAACCCGGAAGTATCGCCCCGTGGGTTTCCCCGGAGTTATGAACCTGCGCAAGGTAATCGACAAGGGGCTTGATATGCCGCTCCGGGTCGCCTGCAAACATCCGGTGATCGATCCTAAGGAATTCCTGTAGAGGCAGCCCTTCCTTCGGGATTTTTGTAAAACTGTTCTCCGAGGGCATGGCATTTTCAGAACACGAGATTGACCTCCGGGGGCGGAGGCGGAAGGTGGAGTTCACCGCTCGGTCCCGCACTTGCGCTGCCGGCGGCTACACTCGCGGATACCCAACGGAAAAAATTAGCGAAGCCGCTGCCATCCATGGTGTCAAGCGTGACCACATGATCGGCCAAGGGAGTCAGGTCTTCCTTTCGCGCTTTTGGGCCCGCCGCACATGCGATGATGGAGGCGAAGCCGAGCGATCGGACTTTTGGAACCATCTCGTTGTACAACTGGACGTCGGAAGGAACCCCGTCGGTCATCACAAAAAGAAGCGGTCTCCAATCACCTTTCTGATCGCCTTCCGTCCGCAATACTTCGGTCAATACCCGCTCGCGCAGAATCTCCAAAGCCGCGCCCATGTGTGTCGGCCCCGAAGCAGGACAAGCGATCTCAGGCACAACAAGACTTTCCAGCGGACTGAGCGGAAGAATCGTTTTCACTTCGCGGTCGAAGGTGATGATCGCGAGGTGCATAGACTCAAGAGCATGCGGATCTTGACGCAAGGCAGCAATCATCGCTCCGATGCCCGACTTTACGGATTCGATCGGCTCTCCCTTCATCGACCCGGAGGTATCGAGAAGCAAGTAAACTGGAAGTCTACGCATTGGCAAGTTCTGTTAGAGTGTCAGTTTTAGGTGACGATCTGAATTTCCGGAGGCGGAGGAGGAAGCTGATCGAGGCCTTCCACTTCCTTTCCCGCTGTCTCGACAGCCTTACTGTTGTTGCTAACGGAGGCGGATACCCATTTGAAGAACTTCGACATCGCCGATGAATCCGAAGTGTCGAGCTTCACGACTGCGTCACCGGCGATCCGCTGCAGCGTCGCCGTATCGCCGCCGTTGACGGCACACGCCACCACGATTCCCCACTTCTCCATCTGGAAACGCTTCAAGCCTTGCTCCCAGTCGTCTGTCGGAGCACCGTCCGTCATGATGAAAACCATCGGCTTCCAATCCCCTTTCGTCGATGATGTGGTTTTAGACAGCGAATTGGCTGCAACCTCTGCAACAAGTTTAAGCGCCTCTCCGAGCGAGGTCGATCCTGATGCGGAAATTGCGGGAACTTGAAACGCGGCCAGTTCCGTGAGTGGCACCGCTTCCCGCGCTGTAGAATCAAAGGTAATCACACCCAGATACGCCGTTTCCAATGCGTAAGGATCCTGCCGCAGTGCGGATACAAGCATCTGGACGCCGTTTTTAACTTGCTCGATCGGCTCGCCATTCATGGAGCCGGAGGTGTCTAGTAATAGGAATACGGGGAGTCGTCTCATCGTGTGTCTTGTATTTTACCTTTAGTTGTATTTATCCAAAAAAGCTTGCAACCCACCTGCGGTCGCCTGGCCTGACGCTTCGAATCGCCACGCTCCGTTACGCTTGTATAGGCGACCGAACTCGACTGCGGTTTCGATGGAAAAGTCCTCGTCGAGTTCATACTTGCAAATCTCGGAATTATCCGACGCGTCATAGATGCGTATGAACGAGTTGCGAACCTGGCCAAAGTTCTGGCGGCGCGTCTCGCAGTCATGAATTGTAACGGCGACAATAATCTGTTCGATACGCGGGTCGATGCGCCTAAGATCGACCGTGAGGGTATCGTCATCCCCGTCGGAATTCCCCCCCGTCTGGTCATCGCCCGAGGATTCGCCCGCCCCGTCCGGGGATTTCGGATTGTTGTAAAATACAAAAAATTCATCGGTCGGGATCTTTCCGGCGGAGTCGATTAGGAATGCGGAGGCGTCAAGATCGAAGTCCGCGCCTGTGTGCGGGATCCCAACCTAGGCCGATACCCAGTTTCTGAAGCCCGATATCGACCCGCTGACCTTTGCTTAGTGTGATTGCCATGATTTATCTCAGTTAAATGATATTTTGAAAGCGGAATTATTTTTGACAGTACGGAGGGAAGGCGAATCCAACCAATCAAAGAACGAATGTCATTCCCATTAACCCAAGAAGTGAAATCAGAAAAATACCTAGGATCGCGATCACTAAATTTGTCATGTTAGAGACGCTCGCCGAGGAGAGTGCAGTATTTAGGTCAGAAGAGGAAAGCTTTCTGTAATTGTCCACCGCGACCTTAAGCTCCGGGAGTGAAGTGACTAGCGCTCCCGCGAAATAATGAAGTCCGGCAAAAACCGCTGTTCCCAGAAATCCTTTCAGCGTAGTTCCATAAACTTCACTCCAACCGAGGAAAATCGCGTTCAGTAGGAAGCTCGATAAAATTAATCCGAGCGTGCCAAGTGCGAAAACCCTCCAACTTTCCATGTGTTCCTCCGAGTCGATATCATCGAAGAGTTCGGGTCGTTTTCTCTGCTGATGCCGATTCCATAACAGGAAAAGAACAACTCCGACGATGCTGATGGCTGCACCGGTAAGAAGAAGACCGGTCGAATGCAGGGTGGGCGGTTCTGTTTGGCGGGAAAACTGATGGTAGCCTGTCATGAAATGGTAGGCCACGCTTGAAAATAGGAACATTAGGAAAGCCATGAAGACGTGTGTCATAACAAGCTTCTTCTCAAGAGCAATTAGTGCGAAGAGCTTTTTCGCCTTGGCTCCCTGCCCCGTAAGAATCCAATGAAGGGCGACCCATATAGGGGCAATGAGATACATCAGATAAATATTTGCAAAATTGGAACCAAGCGGGTTGGCAACTCCACCTGCGCGCCCAACTCCGATTGAGACGAGCATGTTCGCAAGTTCTGGATTATTAGTACTGGAATTAATGACCATCGTCCGGCTTTTGTCACCGAAGTGCTTCCCGGCAAGTCCCGCAGACGCATTCACCATCATGTCCGTCGTGATAGGAATCCCCCATTTACAGATTAAAAACCCTAACAGAAGTGTTTCTATGAGAAAAAAATGCCGCCCGCCGAATGCGCCCCAATTATCTTCCTGAAACTGGTGAATATTACGAGCCATTCAATCATATTCTTGTCCTTGGGCTAAAAAGCACCTCCATTCTGAACGATCGAGCAGCGGGTGTGGGTTCTCACAATAAGAGTATTGGCACTAAATCGACCGTCGGCAAGAAAAAAGCTTGCGCAAGCTATTTTGGTGGCGAAGCCTCATTTTCCATCACGGTGGCTATCACGCGTGCCCAAAGCACCCATGACGCAACTGACAAGCCGTTTTACCGAATGTTGCGACCCCCTGATCGCGATCAAATGAGTTATTCCCCTATCGACCGAAAGCATTCACCCACTCCCATCGAGGCTTTCTGAACCTCGGCTCGTCCGACTTCACAATTTTCCAAAAATCGAAATTTGTTCTTCGTCAGCACCCCGCATCTTGACTCAAACCTTCAGTTTCCTCGAAGATGTGGCGCCGTCCGAGTGCTGGCAAGATCGGTTTAGGCTCGTGATCCCGACGCGGCTCCCGTTTTCGCGGTAGCATTCCGCGAGGTAACTGAGAATGCCGGACGCGGATTTCATTCTCCGGGCGGCGTTCGCCCGGGCCGCTTTCCATGAAGCGACATCCAGATCGCGAGGATGACGATGAGCATGATCGCCGCGTAAATATGATGCGAGACCCGCGTCGATGGCGCCAGATCCGCCGTCGCCCGCGTTGCCGCCGTCAGCACCATGAGCCAGACGATCCACTGCCAGGCGCGGCTTTTCAGA
>Ga0209702_10000301_pt1 | contig 100975 bp, 75 predicted proteins | sample FRY01_FD_187210 | JGI IMG/M metagenome (GOLD analysis project Ga0209702, IMG submission 187210) | Freshwater microbial communities from Lake Fryxell liftoff mats and glacier meltwater in Antarctica - FRY-01 (SPAdes) (version 2) | ecosystem: Environmental > Aquatic > Freshwater > Ice > Glacier... | reverse complement strand
TAAAATATGGTATCATAAATGCACCACCACCATTTGTAGTAGCTTGTACTGGAAAACGTAAAAAATTACCTAATCCAACAGCATTACCAGCCATTGCCAAAATCAATCCCCATCTTGACGCCCATTGTTCTCTTTTTTGTTCCATTGTCATCAGTTCCTGTTGATAAATCTCAATTTATTTTTTTTAAAATAACTATTTTAAGTAATTTAAATATAATATATATTTTGATAAACTAAAAATTAATTACTATTTTTTTAATAAAAATGTTATTTTTAAATAATTTAATTAACATAATAAAATTAAGGTTTGTCAATAATATTAAAATTTTGTAACTTGTAAATATTAAGTAGTGAAAAATACTAATTTTTTACATTTAAAATAAGACTATAATTGACTTATATTGATTTTTTTGCAAAAAAAGCAATATAAATTACTTGACATATTACTTAAATGAAAAAGTAAAAAAATAAACAAACAAAATTGAAATAGTATTATCAACAAGTTTGTTTGTTAGAAATTACTACAAATTAAATAGAAAATAAACAAAGATATAAATTAATAAAAGGAACGGTAAACTATGTTATCTTTTTTGAGTTCTTCAGTTTTGAATAAAATAGTGGTCGCTGTAACCGGTTTAGTTTTAGTTGGGTTTGTAAGTGGTCATATGTTGGGGCATTTGCTGATGTTTGTAGGTCAAGATGCTTATAATACCTATGCACAAAATCTACAAAGTTTGGGTCCGTTATTATGGGGGATTCGAATTTTTTTGCTAGTATGTGCAGTTCTTCATATAATTGGAACAATCAACATAACGAATAAAAACAAAAATGCGAAAGCTGTGGGATACAATGTCAAAAAATATCAAAACTCTACATTCAGCTCAAGATTTATGATTTATGCAGGTTTGGCAATTTTATTTTTTGTTATATATCATTTATTACATTTTACTTTGGGTGTAGTTAATGCAGATTACTATAACACTTTTGATTCGATGCAAAGGCACGACGTGTATACTATGATGATTATGAGTTTCAAAAATCCTATCATTGCTGTTGTATATTTATTAGCTGTTGGATTTTTGGGATTGCATCTTAATCACGGAATAAAAAGTGTTCTTCAAACTTTGGGATTGAATAAAGACTCAAGAAGAAGTAAGTTTGAATTACTTTCTTTAGTAGCTTCTTTATTTATAACGGTAGGTTATATGATAGTACCGATAGCAATATTATTAGGTTACATAGGAGGTAATTTATAATGATTTTGGATAGTAAAATACCAAGTGGTGATTTAAAAGGAAAATGGGAAAAACATCGTTTTGAGATGAAATTAATAAGCCCAGCAAATAAAAGAAAATTTAAAGTATTGGTTGTTGGAAGTGGACTTGCTGGTGCTTCGGCATCTGCAACAATGTCTGAATTAGGTTATCAAGTAGAAACATTTACTTTTCATGATACCCCAAGAAGAGCCCACTCAATTGCTGCTCAAGGTGGAATTAACGCTGCCAAAAATTATCAAAATGATGGTGATAGTGTTTGGAGACTTTTTTATGATACTATCAAAGGTGGCGACTTTCGAGCAAGAGAAGGTAATGTTTATAGATTAGCAGAGGTTAGTGCAAATATTATCGACCAATGTGTTGCTCAAGGTGTTCCTTTTGCAAGAGAATATGGTGGACTTTTGGCTAATCGTTCGTTTGGTGGTGCACAGGTATCGAGAACATTTTATGCTAGAGGACAAACAGGGCAACAATTATTATTAGGTGCCTACTCTTCACTTTCGAAAGAAATTGGTCGTAAAGCTATTAAATTACACACTCGTAAAGAGATGATGGATGTAATTATTGTCGATGGCAAAGCAAGAGGAATTGTAACAAGAGATTTGGTTACTGGTAAAATTGAGTCTCATTGGGGCGATGCAGTCGTATTAGCAACTGGTGGTTATGGCAATGTATTTTTCTTGTCAACTAATGCACAAGGTTGTAATGTTACATCAACATTTAGAGCATACAAAAAAGGAGCTACGTTTGCTAATCCTTGTTTTACACAAATTCACCCTACTTGTATTCCAGTAAGTGGAGACCACCAATCAAAATTAACTTTGATGTCTGAATCATTAAGAAATGATGGTAGAATTTGGGTGCCAAACCAAAAAGGTGACATGCGTGCTGCCAATGAAATTCCAGAAAATGAAAGAGATTATTATTTAGAAAGAAAATACCCATCTTTTGGTAATTTATCACCAAGAGATATTGCCTCTCGTGCTGCAAAAGAAGTTTGTGATGAAGGTCGTGGTATCGGTTCTACTGGTTATGGTGTATATTTAGATTTTGCTGACGCAATCAAAAGACTTGGCGAAAATGTAATTACTGAAAGATACGGAAATTTGTTTGAAATGTATCAACAAATTACTGGTGAGAATCCATATCAAATGCCAATGAGAATATTCCCGGCTTCTCACTATACAATGGGTGGGCTTTGGGTAGATTATAACTTAATGTCAAATGTACCTGGATTGCACGTAATTGGTGAAGCAAATTTCTCTGACCATGGAGCAAACAGACTTGGTGCATCTGCACTTATGCAAGGTCTTGCTGATGGCTACTTTATTTTGCCTTATACAATTGGTAACTATTTGGCTCAAGCAAATTTAGAAAAATTGGATACTTCACACGGTGAATTCAAAAAAGCTGAAAAAGACGCTGAAGAGAGAATAAATAGCCTTATTAGAATTAATGGCAAAAGAACTCCTACGTCATTCCATAGAGAATTAGGTAAAGTAATGTGGGATAATGTGGGTATGGGCAGAAGTGAAAAATCTGTCAGAACTGCCTTGGAAGCTATTCCTCAAATCAAAGAAGAGTTTTGGTCAAATCTTAAAGTTACTGGCTCCGGAGCGGAATATAATATTGCTTTGGAAAAGGCAAATAGAGTGGCTGATTTTATTGAATTTGCTGAGGTACTGGCTTGGGATGCACTCGAAAGAGATGAATCATGTGGGGCACATTATAGAGAAGAACATGTTCATCCTGATGGTGAAGCAAAAAGAGATGATGAGAATTTTGCTCACGTTGCTGCTTGGGAATATACTGGAGAAGGAAACAAACCTATTAGAAACACTGAAGAGTTAGTTTACGATAATGTTAAATTTAGTGTTAGAAGTTATAAATAAGAAAATAAATTTAAGGCTTAATTAAAATGAAATTCAAATTACATATATGGCGTCAAAAAAATTCTACTTCTCAAGGAAGAATGGAAGATTTTGTTATTGATGATATTAGTCCAGATATGTCTTTTTTAGAGATGTTGGATATTCTGAATGAAGGACTAATTATAAAAGGATCTGACCCTGTTGCTTTTGACCACGATTGTCGTGAAGGAATTTGTGGGACATGTTCATTGACTATTAATGGAGTACCACACAGCCCCAAAAGAGCAATTACAACTTGCCAATTACACATGAGAAGCTTTTCTGATGGCGATGAAATTTTCATCGAACCATTTAGAGCAACGGCTTTTCCTGTGATAAAAGACTTAGTTGTAAATCGTGGTGCATTTGATAAGATTATTCAAGCTGGCGGATACATTAGCGTACGCACAGGTCAAGCACAAGATGCAAACTCTTTGCCTATATCAAAGGTTGCAGCTGATTTGGCAATGGATGCTGCGGCGTGTATTGGCTGTGGTGCTTGTGTGGCGGCGTGTCCAAATGGTTCGGCGATGCTTTTTGTTGCTGCGAAGGTGAGTCAATTTGCTTTATTGCCGCAAGGGCAAGCAGAAAGAAAGAAAAGAGTAGTTAATATGCTAAAAACTATGGATGACGAGGGTTTTGGTGGCTGTTCTAATCACTATGAATGTGAGGCGGCTTGTCCGAAATCTATATCTGTGAAGTTTATTAATAAACTAAACAAAGAATTTATGGCAGCAAAATTCTTCAAAGATGCTGTTTAAATTGAGATAGAGTTGGATTTTAAAATCTATATATCTATATAAAAATGGGACAATATTCTTGTCCCATTTTTTTGTTTTGTTTTGTAATTTTAATAAAAGTCCTGTTGACCCCACCCCGTGAAAATGAATTTTCACGACCAGCCCCGAGGCAGGTATTTAAGAGATTAAAAATGAAAAAAGAGTGTAGTTGAGTGCATTTTTTAAGAGTAGGAAATAAAAAAAGCAAAAAAGAGTGAAATTGAGTGCAATTAGAATTCAGATTGTGAGGTGGCGAGAATTAACTTGACTAATTCTATTTTACGGTCGGAGCTCTCTAAGATTATACAATTATAGTGTTCTAATTCAATGAATTCATCTTTTTGAGGTATTTTGCCAGTATAATTTAATATATAACCACCAAGTGTATCGTACTCATCACTTTCTTGAATCATTAAAGGTAACTCATCGTTTAGTTCACTAATGTTGAGAGCTGCATTGATAATAAATTCATTTTCATTTAGTTTTTCGAAAAGTGGTTTTTCTTCATCATATTCATCTTGAATTTCACCGACAATTTCTTCGATGATATCTTCTAATGTAACCAAACCTTGGGTGCCACCAAATTCATCGGTAACGATAGCAATATGGATTTTTTTGAGCTTGAATTTATCAAGGACAGTCTTTATTTTTTCTTCTTCACTTACAAAAAAGGCAGGTCTAATCAAATCACCCAAAACAAAAACATTAGGATATTGAATAGTTGTAAGAAGATCTTTTGTATAAATTACTCCAATGATATTATCAATAGTTTTGCTGTAAATAGGTAACCGAGAATAACCCTCAGTAATCACCAAATCAACAATGTCGTTTAGCTTCATACTTTGTTCGATTGCAACCATTTTACTTCTTGGCACCATAATTTTTCTAATTGGAGTTTCAGAAAACTCGAAGATATTCTCCAACATTTCTTTGTCTTCTTCAGTAAAGCCACTATGTTCGTTACTTTCTTGAATGAGGTAGCGAATTTCGGCAGAAGTATGTGACTCTGCTTCACCTGAAAGACTTTTAAATCCTAACAATTTCACAATTCGATTAGCAAATCCATTTAATAACCAAATAAACGGCTTAAATATGGTGAAAAATATCACCATAGGAATACTAATAAAATACGATGTTTGTTCAGGTCTTTGGATTGCAACTGTTTTGGGAGCTAATTCCCCAAAAACAATATGTAAAATTGTAATTGTAATAAATGCAAGTGGAAGAGCAATTTTGTGTACATTTGCTGGGTCAATTTCTATACCGAAATATTTTAGAGTAGCAATAATAATAGAACTCACTACGCTTTCCCCAATCCAACCCAAGCCTAATGAAGCGAGGGTTATCCCTAATTGTGTAGCAGATAAATACGAATCTAAATTATTTAAAATGTTGAGAGTTATCTTAGCTAAATTGTTTCCCTCTCTTGACCTAAGCTCAACTTGTGAATGCCTAACTTTGACAATTGCAAATTCCGCAGCAACGAAAAATCCATTGAGAAAAACAAAAAATAATGTTAATATTATATCACCAACCATCATTATACCTTAATAATTTAATAATTTAAGTGATTTTAAATATATTCTATTATCCAAATGAAAAGAAATATAATCGGCGAAAAAGTCTAAATGCTTATGAAATATTTTTTTTTCATAATAATGACCGTCTAATTGGTCGGAAATGTTAGACAAGTTACTGACCAGAGGTACTTCCTCGTTTGGAAGAGATTCTATAGTTTGAACTTCTTGATTTTCTACATTTAATATATTTTGAATCATTGAATTAACAGGTATTTTGTTTTCTAAGTTTTCTAAATTGTCTAAGTTTTCTATGTTGTAAGATTTATTTTTTAGACGAATATTTTCTAATAATTGTAAATATGTAATAGTTTCAATGTCTAATTTAATACTTTTTATTTTATTATCGTAATTATTTTTTAAAGGATTCAAATCTTCTAAATTTAGTATCATTTTTCCATTTTTGATATTATTAATTTTTATAAAATAATTGATAGATGTTAAGTTAATTCTATATCCTAAAGTATCCACCAAATCAATTAAAAATAGACTCAAATTTATGAAAGTATTAACTTCTTTTTTGTCGTTTTGGATAAGATAATATTTTGCAATATCAAAAACTTTATGATTGATATAATCTTTTTTTTGAGTAAAGTCCAAAAATTCGAGAATTAGATAATTTGTACAAATTCTTTCAATTTCTTTGAATACATTTTTGTATTTATATTCAAAACTACTTTCAGTAAGTTGTTGCAAGTCTCTATTATTTTTGAAATAGAAAATTATGTTACTAATTGTAGATGGTTCGATTGAGGCACCAAATTTATTATTTTTTCTATAAGCTCCTTTCGCAATCAAAGATAATTTACCATTATTTCTGGTTAGAACTCTTAAAATTTTACTACTATCACCATATTTTATACCGTTCAAAATAATAGCTTCAGAATTTTCAATAGTCATTTTTTACTTTTTATCTAATTATATTCGTTTTTTTTAGTTAGAGAAAAAAATATTCAATAAAATTATAAATATTTTTTTTCATATTTTACTTATCAATAAAATCAATTTAACTAAATAAAAATAAATAATTTAATTAAGTTTTAAACTAATAATTTCTGTTTGTTTTTGGTAATATATTTAATATTTTTTCAATAATTATAAAAATATATTTTTTTTCATTTGCATAGTATTCAAATTTTACTTAAATTTGTAAACGTTTTAAATATGATATTGATAAATTAATTTTGATAATTAGTTGAACTGATATAAATCGAAAACACAATTCCGAAGTAGCTCAGTTGGTTAGAGCATATGACTGTTAATCATAGGGTCCGGGGTTCAAGTCCCTGCTTCGGAGCAGAAACAAAAAAGCCGTCTCACAAGAGATGGCTTTTTTTATTTGTTTATATTGTTAATTCAAAAATAATCGTAATTTATTTTTTTGAATTTTAATTTATAACAAATATTGCTTCAAAAATTCACAAGAATCTGATTAAATCTTTTTTAATTTACAGTCACGCTTTATTGGGATTTTTTATTATTTTGAGCAATTATTCCTATTCACAAACTAAGATTGTAATGAAAAAGGGGAATAAGTTTATTTGTATTCCCAAACAAATTGATAAAATGACTTTATCGAAGTACAATATTTGAATGGAAAAATAGATACTATTAGAAGAACTTTAATCAAACGTAGAATTAAAGTTTCATTAGATATTCAAACACTTACTGATACATTAAGTAATGTTGTTATAACTGAAATTCAACCAAATTTTTATACAATTTTTCAAAATGAAAAACCTATTAAATTAAATATAAGTGATGTAATCAAAATTGATGAGCATATTCCTTTGCTTGATACTTTAATTGATAATAATAGAAGGAGTATGCTTGGTATTGGAGTATGATATCTTTTTTTATATTATAGTTATGATAATATGTTTTTTGAATCCTCAGGTTTCAGAGCAACATTGTTTTCTATAATTATAGCAGGAGGTATAATGTTAGATTATTATTGGAATTTCCCTGTTACTAATAATATTGAACATAATTTTAGTTTAACTTCAGGACTTATAACTGTTGCTAGTTGGGGCGGTGGTCGTGGAAGTAGTGCAACTTTGAATGGTGCAAGTTATGACTTAAAACTATATTTTTTAATGATTAGAGCTGGTTTAGTTTATGGAATTACTGGATATACTCCCAATGATTTAATTCTTCCGAATGTATCAATTGGCATAGTCTTCAAATTGTAAATTGGTTTTGTTTTATAATTATTTATTAAAATTGTTATTTACTGCTTTTTTATTCAAAAAGAAATATAAAAGCGTAAATAAAATTAGTATTATACTAATAATTAAAAATGGGAACTGGATATTAAAAGATTTAATTATTGGTTGGATTAATATCGGAGAAAAGAACTGTCCAAAATATAAACTTGCTGTAAATAATCCTGATTGTTTTCCCCTTTGGAATTCTGACACGTTTTCTAATAATTCAGTTTTAAGATTTGGAATTACATACCCATTGCCTACTCCAGAGAAAAACAAGCCAATTAAAATCATCATTATTGAATTACTTGAGAATAAAATCAAGTAACCTATTGACCAAATCAAAAATCCAAACATATAAATTTGTTTGTTTGATAATAATTTTCTAACTTTTGAATAAGAGATACTTGCCAAAGAAGATGAAAATATCCATAATGCCAAATAACCTCCAATCTCTTTATTAGACAAGCTAAATAATTTAACTAATAAAAATGGTAGTTGTGTGGGTATCATCAAGTATATTGCCATTACGCAAAATGCCATTACATTTAGCATTATTATATCTTTATTCAAAACTATTTTCGATGGTTTATTTTTAATCTCTGTTGTATTATTTGGTTTAGTTTCATCTAAAAAGAATAATAAACCAACTGCTATAACTAATGAAAATAAATATCCAATGAATGGTAAGTTCCAGCTAATTTCAGCAAGAATACCACCTATAATCAAAAACAACATACCACCAAAGCTCATTAAAGCACCTTGGATTCCCATATATTTGTTAAGCTCATCACCTTTGTATAAATCACCCAAAACAACTATAAAGCCAGACATCAAAGCAGATATTGTCATACCTAATAATGCTCTGCCGACTAAAATTAAATAAATATTATCCAAATAAAACCCTGTAGTACCAGCAAAGGCGTACAAAATACTTGCGATAATTAATACTCTTTTACGACCATATTTTTCTAATAAATTGCCAGCAAATGGTGAAAACAAAGCTAAAAATAATGGAGAAATCGCTAATATTAATTTGGATAAAAATTCAATATTTTCAATTCCAGCAAAATGTTCTGAAATCTTTGGTAGAGCAGGAGCTACTATTGCACCTTGCAATACAGACAGAGTGCTACCAAGCAGTATAAATAAATTTCGAAGTTTAGTATTTTTCATAAGTATTTTTTAAAAACAAAATGGAGACATTAAATAAATGCCTCCACAAAATTAATCAAAAAATTAATCAAAAAAAATTAATTGACCGTAGGGTTAACTCTACGGTTGATGACAATTTGGTATTACAATTTACCATTCACTATTAACCACTAACAATTTACCATTTCTTAAAAGTCATAACCTAATCTTAGACTTGCGTTTCGTTGTAAAAATGTACCACCAAATATCTGATAATGTCTTCTATCTAATAAGTTAAATACATTTAGTCCAATTTTCACAGATTCAGAAATTTTTACATTTGCATTTAAATCAACTACCCAATATTCAGGTACTATTCCCTCAACAGTTCCTGCAATCCAATTAAACTTTTGAACACCACGAACATTCATTCCAATATCCCAAGGTGTAGAAGCATTTTTTTCTTCGTAAGTAGCCCCAAAATTCATTCTATGTCTGCTTGTATTTGGTAGGATTTTATTTATTATAGTATTATTTCCAGATTGAAGAGTATTATCTTCAATTTTTACATCTAAATAAGAATAACTTGCATTAAATAATAACTCATCAGAAATATAATAATTAGCACCAAACTCCAATCCATATTCTGTAACTAATCCAATGTTTGTAACAGTTACTATTGAAGCTACATTACCAGTAACAGGGTCAATAGCTAATCTATCAAATAACAATGGATTTATTGATCTTAGGCGATTTCTTAAAGTATCATTTGCTTCTTGGTTAATACTTCCATCTGCATTTTTGTAGTTAATGTTTGAATAAACATTAGGTGCCAAACTACCCAAAGGATTAGAAATAAAATTTTGTCTTCTATTTACATAGGCATCAACAGTAATAAATAAGTCTTTATTAATTATACCTTTGTAGCCAATTTCGTAAGAAACGGCAGACTCAACATTTACATTTGGATTACCTAAGTTCCAAGAGGAAACAGTATTAGAATTAGTAATTCTTTCTACTCCGAATTGTTGAGCGATTGCACTGTCAATTAATCCAATTGTTATAGGAGCTCCAGCGGGTGAGCGTCTGAATTTATCTCCATAACTTGGGCGTAAGAATGAACGATTTATAGTCCCTCTAAAAGTATGATTTTCGATTGGAGTCCAAACTACTGCTAATTTTGGAGAAAATTGATTTTCAAAAAATGTAGATCTATCAAAACGAGCAGCACCCACAAATTTTAGATTACTTAATACATCGTACTCTAATTGACTATAAACACCACTAAAATTGTTGTGAAGTCCATCAGGAGATAATAAAGGTAATGCTCCAATTATAGATGTATTTACATCGTGGTACTCGTGTGAAGCACCCAAAATCACTTTAAAAGTATTATCAAAATATGCTTCATTCCATTGTGCATCGACTACATAAACATCTGACCTTTCGGCGCTCGAAGCTGGTGCATTCATTACTACTTGTGGTGCAATTGTATTACGTCTATTCCAGTGAGCTTGAACATTAAAATTATCTGAATTTAAGGCAATTCTTGCAAAGGGCTTTTCGACATCTGGAATTAAAATTCTACCAGTTTGATTAACGAAATATTCACCGCCATATCTCGAATAACCCATTTCAGTAACTAAGGTAGTATTCTCTTCATCAAGAATATAATCTAATCTACCAGTAGCAAATAAATTTGTTGCAGTATCGTTTTCTTTTATAAGCGAATCAATATTTTGAATATTACCAAAACCGGCTCTGTTACCTTTGACATCTGGGGCTAATCCACTATATTCCAAACTGCCAAAAGTAGAGTCAATTATAACTCCATTTGCATCTCTAATATAAGTTGCTCTTGTATCTCTTGAAGAAACCCAAGGTTGGTCTTGTCTTGAGTATCCTACATTTGCTTTATAAAATAAATTGTCTGATATTTTCCCAGCATTACGAATATCACCTCTAAACAAATTAAACTCACCCAAAGTAGTAGATACTTTTGTACCCTGAATATCTTGAGGTGCAGATGTAGTAATATTAATTACACCATTATAAGCATTTATACCGTATAAAGCCGAACCAGGACCTCTTACTACCTCAATATTATTTACATCACCCAAATTACTTTGCAACGAGTTCCATTCAACTAAATTTAATAGTGGTGTAGAAGGGTCTCGTCCATCGACTAAAACTAATACACGTCTATTAATTGAATTATTGAATCCACGCATATTAACATTAAAGTCATTCATACCAGATTGTACCACATCAACCCCGGGGAATTTATCTAACGTTCTGGCAATTTGTCCGTGTGAGACAGCTTTTTCAATATCTTTTAATTGTACAACTGAAACGGCTGCGGGAGCTTGAGTGATTTTTTCTTTTCTTCTTGATGCACCATAAACTAATACTTCGTTTGAATTAATGGTAGCAGCATCCATAAATACCTTTAAGTCAGAAGTATTGTTGTCAGTACTAATTTCTAAATCTTTCCATAAAAGTGAAGAAAAAAGTAATACTACTTTTTCGTTTTTAGTTTCAATTCTAAATTCACCTTTTTGATTTGTAAAAGTTTTACTTTTATCATTTTTAATCTGTACTTTTATCCCAGATATTGGTGAATTGTCTGATTTGTCATAAACAACGCCAGAAATATTTGCAATAGCAAAATTTGTAGAATATAAAGCGAGGAAACAAAATATTGCAATAAAGAATTTTGGATTGATTTTTTTAGCAGTTATTTTATTAGGAATATTATTAGAAATATTATTAATTTTAATCATTATAATTTAAATTTTAATTATTTGAATATTGTATAATTTATAAACTTAAATTAATACCTAAATAAATTGAAATCTAACATTTAAAGAATATTAATAACATTTAAAGAATATGAATTTGATTAAATGCAAAAAAAGATTACGATTGTAACCTTTTTTGTAATCTTTATGAAATATTGCTAATTATCTGTGAATACCGCGAGTAGAATTTTTGATAAAATTTATGCAGTCTTGAACATCAGCGAGAGGATTTGGATTATCTTTTAGATATTTATTCATTCCATCTCTATTATTAAATCCAGAAAATAAAAGAATATCATAGAAATTTTCAATTGCTTCAATAGTTTCTTTTTCAAAACCTCTTCTTCTAAGTCCAACTTTATTTATAGTTTCTACTTGTGCGGGTATTCTACCAATTAAAGTGAAAGGAGCAATATCTTTTACAACTTTTACATCTGCACCAATCATAGCATGTTTGCCGACTGTACAGAATTGAGTTATTTTTGCCATTCCTCCCAGAACAACCCAATCTTCGATTTTTACGTGCCCTGCTAATTGTGATACATTAGATATAACAACATTATCGCCAACGACACAATCGTGCGCAATATGGCAATAGGTCATAATAAGTGTATTTTTACCTACGACAGTTTTGCCGGTAGAGACAGTACCTTTATTAATTGTGGCATATTCTCTAACAACAGTATCATCACCAATAAAAGCATAGGTAACTTCATTATTGTATTTCAAATCTTGTGGTGCAGTACCAATCACTGCTCCAGCAGAAACTTTGACCCTTTCACCTAAGCGAGAGCCATTTGCTATTACACAATGCGAGGATATTTCTGAATCGTTACCAATAATAACATCTTCTTCTATAATTGAAAATGGTCCGACTTTTACATTTGAACCGATATGTGCTTTTTTAGAAATTATTGCAGTTTGATGAATCATTTTATAGTAGCCTTATCTAACTTTCTTTTTAACTTTTTGGTCTTAACACTTTTTTAGGTAATAAATTATCATATTAATAATATTAAATAAATTACTATTAATTTGTAAATTTATTTTTATTATTTTTCTACAAGTGCAGCCTGTAATTCTGCCTCAGCAACAACTTTACCCAAAACAATTGCTTTAGCGTCAAAACTAAAAGCATTCATTTTTTTGTGTATTAATTTCACTTCAAAAAATACTTGGTCACCAGGTGTAACAGGTCTTCTAAATTTGGCGTGAGTGATACTCATAAAGAAAGCAATTTTGCCTTTTACATACTCTTCGCCTTGCGACTTCAAAATCAAAATTCCACCTGTTTGAGCCATAGCTTCAAGTAATAAAACCCCAGGCATAATTGGCTTACCAGGGAAATGTCCTTGAAAAAATTGCTCTCCAATAGTAACATTTTTGTAGCCAATGATAGTCTTTGTTGCTGGATCGTATTCAATAATTTTATCAATCATCAAAAATGGGTATCTATGAGGTAGAATGTCCATAATTTGATTTACATCATAAACTATTTTGTCAGTAACTTTATAATCATAAATTTTTTGTCTTTTCTTTTTAAGATAAGATTCACGAATTTTTTTGGCAAATTCGAAATTACTTTTGTGACCAGGTCTCGCAGCTAAAATTTGTCCTTTGATTGGCACTCCTATCAAAGCTAAATCCCCTATCATATCTAATAATTTATGTCTTGCGGGTTCATTTTTGAATCTTAATTCTCTATTATCCAAAATTCCATTAATCCCTGCTTCAGGATTTTTGTCTAATTTGAATATATCTTTAATTTCAGTTAATTCTTCTTCGTTAGTTTCTTTATCAACAATTACAATTGCCGAATCTAAACTTCCGCCTTTAATCAAACCATTTTTATGTAAATTTTGTACTTCTGTCAAAAAACAAAAAGTTCTTGCAGGAGCAAATTCAGTTTCAAATTCTTTTTCAAAATCAAATAATCCAGTATGTTGGCTACCCAAAGCAGGATTATCATAATCAACCATCACGGTTAGTCTATAAGAATCGTGTGGTAATGCAACTATATCTACGCCAGTTTCTTCATTCGTAAATCTAATATTTTCATCAATTTCAAAATAGTTTCTATTAGCATCTAATGTTGTGATACCAGCACTTTTAAGAATATGTACATATTCTATAGAGCTACCATCTATCACAGGTGGTTCATTCGAAGTTAGTTCCATTCTACAATTATCGATTTTCAAACCGACTAATGCAGCCAAAACGTGTTCTACTGTATGGACATTCACACCATTTATGCCAAGTGTAGTACCTCTTGATAAATCTGTTACATAGTCAACTAATGCAGGGATTTCAACAGGTATATCTAAGTCATTTCTTACAAAAACATAACCATAATTAGCTGGTGCAGGTAAAAAAGTAATTTTACTTAAGTTTCCTGTATGTAAGCCTATTCCCTCTAAGGTCACAGTCTGCGATATTGTTGTTTGTTTTTCCATTCTAAAAATGAATTAGTTTGATTTGTCTATTATTTATTTACAAAGATAACTAAATACCGTTAAAATAACATAAACATTGTTAATAAGTTAATATTAAATATGATAAATAAACCTAAGTTTATTATAATCAATAAATTTTAATACAAATTTTATTTAGCCTTTTTCTTCCATTTTTTTTACCCTCAATGAAATGTTTTTGATTTCTTTACTTAAATCTGGAAGATTTCTCAATATTGCTTCAATTCTAAAAGCCTTGCCAGCTTCTTTTATAGGAGAGCCAAAATAAGTACCTTTTTCTAAAATTGATTTAGATACTCCTGATTGAGCAATGATAATAACGTCATCGACTATATCCAAATGTCCCGCCAATCCAACTTGACCACCTAATTTGACGCGTTTGCCAATGTTAACACTACCGGCGATTCCTACTTGTGCTGCCATTGCACTATCTTCACCAATTACGCAATTATGACCAATTTGCACTAAATTATCTATCTTTACTCCCTTGTGAATTTGCGTACTTCCAATAAAAGACCTATCAATTGTAGTATTAGCTCCAATTTCGACATTTTCGTCAATTACAACATTACCAATTTGTGGAATTTTGTTATATTTATTATTGTCTTCGTAATATCCAAACCCATCTGAACCAATAACTGCACCTGAATGAATTATTACATTATTACCTATTTTAGTATCAGCCATAATTGTAACATTTGGGTAAATTATGCAATCATCACCTATTGTTACTCCATTTCCGATATAACAATTTGGGTAAATTATGGTATTATTACCAATTGCAGTGTTAAATTCTAAAATTACATTTGAAGCAATTTGGGTATTTAAGCCAACACTTCTATTTTGTTCCGTATTAGTTTTTTGTGTCTCAAAATATAGTTTATTATACTTGTCAATAAATATACTCAACATTACAATTGCTTTATATGGATTATCTAAAAGAATAAATGTTCTATCTTCAAGATTAATCTCATCAAGATTAATCTCCTCAGAAATATTATCTTTTGATTTGGCTTGGAATTTATCATAATTAGCTTTTGAAATTATTACAATACTTTTCGTTTCTTTCAAATTTTCTTCATATTTGTCATCAGAATAGAAAGTAATTTCATTTTGAGCAGCTAAATCAATTCTATTAAAATTATTAATTACTAAATCTGAATTACCAATTACAGTGAATTCAAAATCATTATTTAGGATTAGCAATATTTCTTGTAAATTTCTTGGAAAATATTTGTTCATTTTGTTTTGTTCTTTATTTTAGATTTTTTTCTTATGTAATTCAAATTCATTTGAATAATCTTTATTGTAATAAACTACTGTTCCAAAGTTAGTTTCTTCAACTGATAATATCCCTTTTTGCACCATTAAATTAAGTACCTCACTTGCTTTATTATAGTCCAAGTTTAGATTAATCGAAACTTCTGTAGGATTTAGCGAATAATCATCTTTTGTAGATAATAATAAAATTTTATTTTCGATATCAGAATAATTCAAACCTGGAACTAATTGATTTTTTTGGTCATTTTCAAATTTTCTTTTTTTATTATACCCGTACACCAATGGAATAATACCTATAAAAAGCATCTGAACAAGTATATTTGAGTCACTTTTATCAAAATAGGTCAATAGACTTGCACCAGTCCAAAATATTCCCCAATAAAAAGAAAACTTGTGTAAAGCAGAGTATTTATTCATACGACAATTAAATTATAAAATCTAAATTTATAAATAGTAAATATTATTCTTCCATAACCAAAATAATAAATTCAAAAGGATTTAGTGGAGCTTCAACAAATATATTTTCTAAATTAGAAATATTTTCTAGATTTTCTTCAGAATTTATCAATTCAAATTTATTAACCAAATCTACAATATCATTTCCTGCTAATATACTATATTTTTTGAATATTTTATTTAGTGATGTCAAATTTTCTAGCTTTTCTCTAAACGAAATTAAATCATTTAATTTCAAATTATATATTTGTTTATCATTTTGGAAATTACCAATAAATAGTAGTTTTTTTGTTTGGAACTCATTTTTAATAATATTTTCTATATAAATTAAAGAGTTTGGATAACTTAAGTAATTGTCCAAAGTATTATATTCATTGGTATTTTCATTAGTATTATCAAATTTATTTTTAGTACTATTTAATTTATCATTAATGAAGTAAATAAATTCTAATATTGAACAATTTTGAATATTTAATTGATAATTATCATTTTGTTTATGACTGAAATTGCAGTCTATTTCTTGCCAATTTAATTTTCCAGAATTAAATAAGGGTAAGTCAAAGTTTCTAAATTCTAATATTTGTTTATCATTAAATCCCAGACCCGTATTTGTTGGATTCATCTCACCTAATTCAAACCCATTATAAATAAAGTTTATTTGTGGCAAAAAGTTAGTAATAGTATATATGAATTTTGAATATAAGTTGTTTTTATTTATATCATCATTATTATCATTACTATTATCAATATTGTTTGAATCACTAACTAATTCATTTTGATTGCGATATGCACTTCTGATAGTATTATGGTTTTCAGATGTTAAAAAGAAATTCTGTTCAAATTCCTTATTACACACTTTATTAATAATTTCTTTAACTTTATAATTAATTTGAGCATCTAAGAAAAAATAACCGAGTGTGGCATTATAGCCATCTTTAACAGATTTATATGAAATATTAAAATTCTCTTCCCAAAAGATAAAATTACTTTTGATATACCTTGCAGAATTAATGATTTGATTTCTTAGCTTTTCTGGTAATGCGTGTCCCATATCAATCATTGCACCATCAATATCATATTTTTTTATATAATGGGGTATAATTTCTGAAATAGTATTCCATAGTTCTTTTACTTCATTTTCTTCTTTAGCTAATTCATTATCATACATTCTGACAGTATTATACGCTACATAATTAAATTTATGATTTTCGTATAAACGAAGATATGCAACATCTTCCCAAGCAGGTTGATTATCATCTGGGGGCCAATCAGCAAATGCAGATGCAATAGTACATTCTTTGTTATTTTCATACAAACCAAATATTTTACCATCAACTCTTGCAACTTTTTTGGGTATTGGAGTAAATAGATTTTGGTGCGTTTCGTGTGGTACAATTAAATTTTTAAAGTCATTATTATCAATTTTTTCTTTAATTTCTTTTAATTCTCTTTTCAAAAATATTGGCGGACCATATTTGGATTCACTCTCTTCATTTTCATTACGAAATTTGACATTTGTTCTAATCCAATAAAACCACTCTGGGTGTTCCATAGCCCAATCATTATCCAAACTTGTAATTCTAAATACAAATTCAAGTACTATTTTGAAATTCAATATTTTAGTTGCTTCGATATATGCTTCGAATTGTTTTTCAGTAGTCAAATCTAATATTTTTTCATTTAGATTCTCGTCAAATTTGTAATAATTTTTGATTGCATAAGGAGAGCCAAGATTGCCTTTTTTGCCAAAATGTCCAATTTCGAAAATTGGTAATAGATAAATAATATTACAACCTAAAGATTGTATATAATTTAATAAGCCAATACATTTAAGAAAAGTACCATTGGAATTAAACTCAGGATGAATATATTCTAAACTAGTTTCTTGAATATTATCATTAGTTTGATTAATAGTTTGATTAAAAGATTGGGCAATATCTAAAAACTCAAAATATATATCGTTTGGATTTACTTTTTTCTCTTTTTTTGATTTTTTGGCATTGCCAAACAAAATTGAGTTTTGATTTTGAGTTAAAGTGATGTTCGTATGGTCAAAAGCTGAAAAATATCTTACAAATAAATTATAAATTGACTCTTTGGAGTTAGATTTTTTGTTTTGCAAAATATTAGAATTACTATTTGGACTTTTCTGAAGACCATTTTCTAAAATTAAATCAATCAAAGTAATGAAAAACAAAAATGGATTAACATTCACAACTTTTGAACTATCCTTATCAATAATAGTATTAATATTAAAATTATGAAGATTATTATTAATTTTAACAGTATTTAGTTTATAAATCTCGAAAGGATTTTCAATTATAAATTTTGGATGTAAATCTTTTTGAATATTAAGAATCCAAACTTTTGGTACTAAATATAATAATTTTTTGCCATTATAATCATCATTTAATTTTACGAGTTGATTTTTGATTAATTTTAAGTTTTCCATTTTTAATATTACTTTTCCTAAATTTACAATTCAAATTTTATTTTTAGAAATTATTATATATCCAAAAACTAAATTTACTTAATTTTATTATTTAATTGCACCTAATTTTTGAACATTTTTACATTGTTATTAAAAAATGAGGTATTTATAAAAAAAATAAAAATATTTTTGTTTTATTTATTTTTTTTATGTAAGTTGTATTTAATTATAAAATAATTAAAAAATTTTTTATAATTAACACAAAATTAAATTTCTTATCCACTAACTATAAGTCAAAATATATATATAATTATTGTACTCATTAATTAATTTCAGTTATAATATTTGAGTTGTCAAATAAAAGTATTAATTTACATTTTTCTTAAAGAATTTGTAAAAAAATATTTTAAAGGTATGGAATACTATACTTCCTAAAAATCTTAATATTATAAATCTTTAACGATAAAAAGGAAAGAGCCTATATGAAATTGTAATACCCATTATTTTGGTATTATTAAGTATAAGATGAGTAGAAATGATTAACTTGACACTTCAAGACATTACTTTACTAGTAAAAAACACTAAAGATTTTGCACAGCTTAACAAAAAAATAGTCAAAGGTAGAACTAAATCAACTTTTGTATTTTTGTTATCGGATATGACTGCACTTCTTATTTCAATGTTAGTAGCAATTGCTGCCAGAGTATATATATACAATGATAATTTAGTATTTGATGAATTATATAATAGTTATTATATATTAGTACCATCAGTTACTTTATTATATCTATCCTTTTTGTACATCAAGGACTTTTACCCTGGGTTCAATATTGATAAAATCGAAGAACTCAGAACTCTCACTTATACTTCATTTACAGTATTTGGTATTGTGGGTATATTTGGCTTTTTGATGAATAACAATATTGTCGATTCAAGATTAGTATTTATAGTATCATTATTGTTGACAGTATTTTTAGTGCCAACACTTAGAGGTATGTCTCGCAAAATATTCTCGAAATATGATTGGTGGGGATTACCTGTAATATTAATTGGTGCTGGCAAACAAACAGAAGATTTAATCTATAAATTAAAACAAAGTCCTGAAATTGGGTTTAAGCCTATTTTAGTTCTTGACGATGATGATAACACTTGGGGTTATATTCATAATGTACCAGTAGTTGGTGGCATTGATATTTTGCCACAAATTAAAGATAAAATTGAAATTGATAATGCTTTATTAAGCGTTTCAAGCAGTACACTTAATCAAACAAATAGTCAAATCGTAAAATATAGCAAGTACTTTACAAATATTACTATTGTAACAAATACCACTGATAATGTAAAATTTTGGTTAAAGAACAAAGATTTAGGTGGATTATTAGGTGTAGAATTCAAATTCAATCTAATGACAAGATCAGCAAGAATTACTAAAAGAATTTTTGATTTAGTTGTTACATCAATACTGATTGTTGCACTTTCACCGTTATTATTATTAGTTGGTATATTAATCAAACTTGACTCAAAAGGTAAAGTGATATACAGACAAAATAGAATTGGTGTAAATTCATTTTACTTTAAGATTTTTAAATTCCGTTCAATGCACACTAATGCTGATAAAATTCTAAATGAATTATTAGAAAGCAATCCTGAAATGAAAGAAGAATATTTAAAATTTAGAAAATTAACTAATGACCCTCGCTCTACTAGAATAGGGAAAATTTTAAGAAAATTCAGTTTAGATGAACTACCACAGTTCTTTAATGTTCTAAAAGGTGAAATGTCATTGATTGGACCGAGAGCCGCTTTGATTGAGGAAAAAGAAGGTTACGAAGGGTTTGAACATATAATATTTAAAGTAAAACCAGGTATTAGTGGACTTTGGCAAGTAAGTATGTCTAATCCAACTATCGAAGAAAGAATTGTTAGTAATTTATATTATATCAAAAATTGGTCAATGTTTTTAGATTTATATATATTTTTCAGAACAATTTTGGTAATTGTTACTGGAAAAAATGACTAATTAATACGTTAATGAAATCATAACTTGTTATTAATTCAATTTAAATTATTTACAATGTCTGAAAATCAAAAAATTAGAACAAAAAGCAATAAAAATCATATTTTTTTATTGCTTTTCTTTTTTGTGTTTTATGTAAATTCTAATTTAACTTATTCCAAAAACATTTTTAAATCATTATTGGCTAATCCTTATGAAGCAAGAGTCGGAACGATTTATGATAATACTAATGATAGGTTGAGATTAGATATTGGGACAAGTTTGGACTTGATGAATATTTATAAAGATAGTAGTAATACATTGAATATTGGTACTGACTTTATGACTTATACAAGACTAAGGTCTGAAGGTAAATTGAAATTCCCTTTAGAAACATCTGATTATTTTTTTGGTATTAATATTTCTGGAAAATATATTTTTGATGATGATATTAGTAATGATATTAATAATAATAAAAATGAAGTTAAAAGTAAAACTAAAACTCAAAATTCCAATTTTTTGGAATATAGAATTAGAATAGCTCATATATCTTCGCATTTAGTAGATGGATACACTAACAATAGTTATGAATTTTTACAATCTCCATTTGTTTATAGTAGAGAGTTTGTGGATGCAGTTTGTGCAATTAATATAGATGATAGTAGGATTTATTTGGGATTAAACTCTGTGTTCTCAACTCAACCCAAAAACTTCACGGCATTTATTCCTCAAGCCGGAATTGAGCATAAAATTAATATATATAATAATTTAGATATTACAGCAGGGTATGACCTCAAACTAATTGGTATAAATAAAATACTAAGAGCGACCAATGCCATTCAAGCAGGTTTTTTGTATGGTGAGCAAGATTCGCCTAAGGTATTTGCTGGTGTATATTATTATGCTGGACCAAGTATGCACGGTATGTTTTATAACAGTATTGATAAATATTTTGGTATTGGTTTCCAAGTTATACCGTAATTATATTTATTAATAATCACATTGTTTTTGATTTTAATTGTTAGTTATATTCAAAAGTTGAGTAACTAACAATTTTTTTTTGTTTTATTACTCTATGAATATTAATATTGGACAAAATTTAAAAATATACTCAAAAAAAAGAAAATAAATAATTAATTGATATTAAATGACTAAAGAATTGAAAGAAACGAATAGCGAAGTTTTAGATATATTGCCTGATGATTTATTACCTGGTGAAATTACTTCTGTTACTGTCAAAGGTGCTAAAGAACATAATTTGAAAAATATTTTTGTCGAAATACCCCGAGATAAAATAACTGTAATTACTGGTCTTTCTGGCTCTGGAAAGTCAAGTTTGGCTTTTGACACAATTTATGCTGAAGGACAGAGAAGATATGTAGAAGGACTATCTCCTTATGCAAAACAATTTTTGGGTATGATGAAAAAGCCAGAAGTCGATTCTATCGAAGGGCTTTCTCCTGCAATATCTATCGAACAAAAAACATTAGGACAAAATCCACGCTCTACTGTCGGTACTGTTACAGAGATTTATGATTATTTGAGACTATTATATTCCAAAATTGGGGTAAGATATTGTATTGAATGTAATTTGCCTGTAATACAAAAAACAACTGATGAAATTACAAATGAAATTTTTAACAAATATGAAAATCTAAAAGTACAAATATTAGCTCCATTAGTTGTTGCAAGAAAAGGACATTATAGAGAATTATTTGAGACTTTAACCAAGCAAGGATTTACAAAAGTTAGAATTGATGGAGAAATTACTGAATTAGAAAATGGTTTGCAAGTTAGTAGATACAAAACTCACGATATTGAAGTTATTATTGATAGATTAGTAGTAGATAATGAGTCATTGATAAGAATGAGAACTGCAATAGAAAGTGCTTGCAAAAAAGGCGATGGTGCTATGATATTACTATCTGAGAAGACAAATAGTAAAAAAGAAGCTTGGGATATTTCGATTTTTAGTACCAAATACTCTTGTCCAAAATGTGATAAAGCTTATGAGAATTTAGCACCTAATTTATTTTCATTCAATTCACCTTATGGTGCTTGTTCTAATTGTAATGGATTGGGAGAGACTTATTATATTGACGAAGATTTATTAATACCAGATAAATCTAAATCTGTTATTGATGGGGGGATAATAATTTTTTCTCCAGAAAGAGATAAGTATTTGATAAATTCATTAAAAGGTTATGCCAAACACCTTGGTATTGATTTGAATTTACCATTTGAGAGCTTTCCCAAACATATCCAGGACAATCTACTATTGGGTGACAAAAACACTAAATTTGACTTGAGTATAAGTCTCAAAAGTGGCAATTCTGTTAGTACAAAAACTTCAAAATTTGATGGAATTATTAGTTATTACGAGAATATTTATAGCCAAGGGAATAGTATTAGCAAGAATAAAATTGAGTCTGTTATGAGCAATACTAAATGCGAAGATTGTTCTGGAAGTAGGCTCAAGCAAGAAAGTATTTTTGTAAGAATTAATAATTATTCACTTGTAGATATTACTACTAAAAACATTAAAGAATCTTTTGATATTTTCAATATACTGCCGAATTTAATTTCAAATAGAGACTTACTTATTTCAAACTTAATCTTTAAAGAAATACAAAATAGATTAGAGTTTTTGATTGATGTTGGTTTGCATTATCTTTCTTTGAGCAGATCAGCAAGGACACTTTCTGGTGGAGAGTCGCAAAGAATAAGATTAGCATCACAGATTGGCTCTAAGTTAGTTGGGATAACTTATGTTTTAGATGAGCCAAGTATTGGATTACATCAACACGATAATTTTAGATTAATAAAGTCATTACAAAATTTACGAGATTTGGGGAATACTCTTATTGTTGTTGAGCACGATAAAGCAATGATTGAACATGCAGACCATTTTATTGATATGGGACCTGGGGCTGGAGTTTTGGGTGGAGAAATAGTTTTAGCCTGTAATCCAAATGATATTAAAAAGATGGTAGAAAGTTCATTAGATAAAACTGAAAATAAAACCAACACTAAATCTAAATCCAAATCTAAATCCAAAAGCAAAACTATTAATAGTACTTTGAATTTGGAGAAATCAATCACTGCAAAATATCTAACTGGTGAAAGGAGAATAGAATATAAATCAATTAGAAGAGAAGGGAATGGGAAATTTTTAAAGTTATTTAATGCAAATGGAAATAATTTAAAAAATGTAGATTTAGTTTTACCGTTAGGCAAATTAATTTGTGTTAGTGGTATGAGTGGTTCTGGCAAATCTACTTTGATAAATGATACACTTTACCCAATTTTATCAAATCATTTTTATCATTCTAAAAGACGAATATTACCTTTTGATAGAGTAGAAGGGTTAGAAAATATAGACAAAATTATTGAGATTGACCAATCGCCAATTGGTAAAACTCCAAGATCAAATCCGTCAACTTATACAGGATTATTTACTCTAATTAGAGACTTTTTTGCGATGATGAGTGAATCAAAACTTAAGGGATTTAAGGCAGGTAGATTTTCATTTAATGTCAAAGGTGGAAGATGTGAAGAGTGTCAAGGTGCCGGACTCAAAAAAATTGAAATGAACTTTTTGCCTGATGTTTATGTGAATTGTGATGTGTGCAATGGACAAAGGTATAACAGAGAAACTCTAACTGTTCATTACAAGGGCAAATCCATTTCTGATGTATTGAATATGACTGTAAGCACAGCATTGGAATTTTTCAAAGATATACCTAAAATCAATGAGAAAATAAGTGCAATCAACGATGTTGGATTGGGTTACATTACTCTTGGACAACAGTCTCCTACTTTATCAGGTGGAGAAGCCCAAAGGGTAAAATTAGCTACCGAATTATCTAAAAGAAGTACAGGTAAAACTTTGTATCTATTAGACGAACCCACTACTGGGCTGCATTTTGAGGATATAAATGTATTGCAAAAGCTATTAGATAAATTAGTGGATAAAGGCAATACTGTTGTAATAATTGAGCATAATTTAGATGTAATCAAATGTGCAGATTGGGTAATAGATATGGGACCCGAAGGTGGTGGTGAGGGAGGAGAGATAGTTGCATTTGGTACTCCGGAAGAGATTGTCAAAAATCCAAGAAGTTTGACTGGTAAATATTTGATAGAAGAGTTAAAATAATATTTGTAACAATAAGTTTATAAATTAAATTATACTTATATAATTAATTTTTATAATTACTTTAGTAAATGAAAGAAAATAATAACACATTTTGCATTTATGATGTGAAAGATGGAAATTTTAGAATGTCTATTTTGGCAGAAGACTTTATAGTTTTGGGTGCCGATTTTAAAATAATGAACACAGAAACTAAAGAAATAATTGAAAATTGGAAATTTACCACAGACAAAGGCAAAAGTGTATATTATGATATAAAAGCATTACCTGACATTTTGAATAAATGTAATGTTTATTGGAATGTTGTTTGTTGTTCATCTAACTCAAATAGATATATGGGCAAAGTACAAATTAAAGTTATGCAAGGCAATAAAACTTTAAAAACAACAACGCCAACATCATATAAGTTAAGAAATTTGCCACCCTGTCAATTAAACGGAAGTGAAGAGTTTTCTGGTAACTTTACCTTTATCAAAAATACTGATATTAATAAAGGTCAATAAATTTTGGTTTTGTTTTTAGATTAGTTCAGTTTAGTGTAGTATAGCTTGACTTACTTTTGATTTACCTCTAAGAAATCGAGTGCGTTATAAATTGCATTATTTGACTGTGCAAATTCTAAGAATTTACCATAACTCACTTCGCTTTTGAGTATCTCTGAATTACCTACCATAATAAATACTTCTTTTGCTCTTGTAAGAGCTACATTCAATTTTCTATCAATTTGATTATCAATTTGGTTGTCAATGGTTTGGGAAATTGATTGTATAGATTTTAATTGTTCTTTATCCTTTACTACCGATGAGAAAAAGATAATATCTCGCTCAGAACCTTGAAATCTTTCGACGGTATCTATCGATATTTCTATTGGTTTGTTTTCTTCATTTTGAAGTTTGAGTATGTCATCAATAGATAGTTTTAGATTAGAATTTTGAATTCTAAATGGCGATATAATTCCAAAAGTTTTATTATTAATTTTATGCTCTTTTTCTTCAAAATACTCAATAAACAAATTGATAATATCTTTAATTATTTTTATTTCGAATGTGTTAAGTTTATTATCGTCAAAGTTTGAGCTGTCTGTATTGTCTGTATTGTCTATATTATTGTTATCAATATTTTTAATATCTTTGACTTTTGCAGTATCAATAAATATTACTCTTTTTGAGAATATAAATTCAATAATTTTATATTTATTTTCTTTAGATAAGTTCTGAGTATTTAAATCCAATGAAGTTTTTTGGTATTTACTCAATTTCAATTTATCGTCATAAAATAAAAAGTTAGCATAATCCATAATGTCTTTGTGCATACGAGCTTGCTCTTCGAGCATACCGTAGTTTTGAGTCCAGTTATTTTTGATATTTAGATTAATCATTCTTTCGAAATAAGAAATTCTAAAGTCAGTCAAACCTATTTCATCTTTGAGTATTGGGTCAATTTCTAATTTTTCTTGAACTGAAATTGCCGGTAATTGTTTCTCATCTCCAATCATTACAAATTTTTCAACATTAGAGAAAATCACACCCATTGTAGATTCTAATATTTGTGAGGCTTCGTCAATTATAGCAATATCGAACTTTTTGACTTCAAACAATTCTGGATTGGTAACCAAAGAAGAAGTTGTTGAGACAAATATTCTACATTTTTTTACTTCTTCTAATATAACATCTAATTTATTCTCTTTGCTGAAAGTTTGAAGGTATCTTAATTCTCCACCACCAGTATTATTTCCAATTCTAAAATATTCATCATTTAAACCCAATGAATTCAGTGCATAACACAACTCATCAACTGCCCTATTTGTAAATGATGTAATTAGGATATTTTGATTTGTATTTTCAAAAATAATCTTTATTAAATACTTTATAAAGTAAGATGTTTTACCACTACCTGGAGGACCTTGTACCAAAAAATAATCTTTATTTACTATCGCGTTTGTTATTAATTCTAATTGAATATCAGACAAAATATTTTCATATTGTTTTAGATTATACTTATTATATACATCTATATTTTTATCTATAATAGTATTATCTATACCAATAAATGTATTAAATTTACGAGACAAAATAGAATTATAAATCAAACTATAGAGCTTTTTGGAGTTTGTGTCTGTGGATTCTGGTATAATTTTCCAGTATTCATTTTCTAAAAAATACTGCTTTTCTACTTGTTTATTTCTAAGACTTACCTTTACCGAATTTTTGTGTAGTTCTTTTATATAACCTTTGAGAATAACATAATTATAAAGTTTCTTAGCATTTGAATTTTCATCATTAGTATTAGAAAAAGAATTTGAACCTACAGAGATAATGACCGAATCCCCAAGTCTTATTGATGAACTTATTTTATTAGATTCATTGATAAATACAATATGTAGATTTTCGAAATCTGAGTTTGTGTAATCAATTTTAAGTGAATTTATTATATTTATATTTTTAGAATTAGAATTATTATCACGATTTGAATTAGAGGCATCTTCCCAATATTTTAGTGCATTTTGACTTGAATTTTGGCTAAATATACCTAAATTTTGTGCATAAGATTCACGATTTATAAACTTAGTTATTTCTTTGAAGTATAATTGATTTATATTATCTAAGTTCTGAATATTATTTATTATTGTTTCAAATTCGTATTTATCAAATTCAAATTTTTGACAATATTGATTTAATGTTAGATTAGTTTTGTTATTATTTCGATTATCTTTATTACTTTCATTAATTTTACTAATAATCTCGTCAAAGAAATTTACATTGCTCAATAGATATTTACGTTCAGCAAAAACAATTTTATTACGTGACTTAATTACTTCTTTTTTAATTTCATTTGAATTTACCGCATCTTTTAGAAATTTATCTTCCAAAACAGAATATAATATCTGCGAGGTACCTGTTCTTTGGGGGAATGTTGAATCCAATAGTAAATTATAACAAGTAACTTGGACAAGATATTGGTAGCTGATTTGCGACCTTACAATTTGATTATTAATTAAAATATTACCTTGACTTTTGTATTTACTTGATTTTAATTCTATAATATTTTTTTTATTATTATCATATTTATCAGTAATAAGCAAATCTAATCTACCCTGAAGCCCATAAATTGGAGAAATAAAAGATGGCTCAATCATCACACTATTTTCACCAATTATATTTTTGAATTTATGTAAGGTCAAATAATGTTTTTTTATATCACTTTCGATATTAAATTTATTATCAAAATTAGTTGTGTAAAGAGATATAAAACTTAATATTTTATTTTTGTAAGATTGTGTAATCAATTCCTCGTAATTTACCTCTTCATTACTTATAATTTCATCTAACATATAATTTACAATATTACCAATTAACAAATATTGATTGGTTTTAGATTTTTTATATTTTGATAAAAAATAATAATCTAAATTAAATTTATTATTTATGTAAGTACTTGCTAATTCTGTTGCATCAAACATTAAATCGGGTTCTAAAACGATATAACTATTTTCGTTGGAAATATATATATTTTTGGTTACCTGATTAGTTTTAATGGCATTGACTTTAATATTATTAAATAACTGACCATAAATTTCATCCCATTCGTTGGATAAAATCAAACAAATTAATTTGTTTTCAATGAGATATTTTTCTAAATTTTCATTTATATTTATAATTTCATTATAGTTTACTTTAATTTTACTAAAATTATTTTTGGATTGTTTGCCAAAACTTTCATAAAAGAACAAATATTTAATTGAGTTTTTGTTGTTTTTGTCTTCGAATCTATGATAAAGAACTAATCCAATTAAATCTACTGTTATTTTGTTGCCTGAGTTTGATTCAATAGAGTTGTTTTCTACCGAATTTTCTACCGAATTTTCTGTTTTATAATCTATTTGATTCACATTTTGACTTACATCATTCTTTGTATTTATGTATTGATATATTGCTTTATAAAACTCAATAATGTATTTCATATAGAAAACTATTTGCTTTTCAGTTAAATTGAGAGCAATTTTTTTGTTTAACTTCTCATTATTCAAAAAAACAAATTGATTAATTTCATTAATAATACTTTGATTTATATTATATTCATTTTGGAGATAAATTATTCTATTTTGGATAAGCGGAAAGGTAATATTATTGACAGAAGTGATAGTTTCAATAGTTTTTTTGAAATTTTTCATCAATTCATCAAACTTCATATCAGGTACTAGGAATTTTTTATAAATTGATTCAATTTCTTTGATTTTTTTTTCAATAATTTCTATTATTAATTTTTCGCTTTCTTTTATGTTATTCATTTTTTAAGTTGTTCAATTTTCTCAATAAAAAAATAGACTGCAACAAATGTTACAGTCTAAAATTAAGTATAAATATTTTTAAAAAAAAATCTAAATATAGTTTATGTTACTTTATTTGATTAGAATTTTATAATATTAGAATCTTGGTTCAAATTCCAATATTTCTTTATAAAGTTCAGCAACAATATCTTCTTCTTTTACATATCTTACAGGTTCACCATATTTAAATAGTAATCCCTTACCTTTTGATGCAGCAATACCGATGTCAGCATCAGCAGCTTCCCCAGGTCCATTTACAGCACAACCAAGAATAGATACTTTAACTGGTTTTTTGATATGTTTTACCAAACCTTCTAATTCATTTACAATAGCGAATAAATCAACATCTAATCGACCACAAGTTGGACAAGATATTATTTCTACTGTTCTTTGTGCAAGTCCAAGAGATTTTAGTATTTCTTTACCAACCTCAACTTCTCTTTCCGGCTCGTCGGTTAATGATACCCTAATTGTATCTCCAATACCTTCTGCCAATAAAGTACCAATTCCAATTGCTGACTTGATTGTTCCAACTCTTGTTGTACCAGCTTCGGTAACTCCTAAATGCAAAGGAATATCAGTTCTTTCAGCAAATAATCTATATGCAGAAATCATTAAAGGCACTGAAGTGGATTTGACAGAAACGACTAAATCTTCAAACCCAAAATCGTGAGCAATTCCGACGTGTCTCATTGCACTTTCAAACAATGCTTCATCGGTTGGATATCCATATTTATCTAATAAATCTTTTTCTAATGATCCAGAGTTTACCCCAATTCTAATTGGAATACCACGCTCTTTTGCTCTGTCTAATACTTTTTTTATTCTTTCTTTTTTACCGATATTACCCGGATTAATTCTAACTGCAGCAATACCAGCATCAATAGCTTTTAGAGCAAAGGTATAATTAAAATGAATATCTGCCACCAAAGGAACTTTTGATTGTCTGACAATCTCGGCAATAGCATCAGCAGCTTCAAGATTGTTAATAGTTACTCTAACTATATCAACTCCGGCTTCTTCGCATCTTTTGATTTGTTCAACTGTTGCTTTTATATCTGCCGTTTTGGTTTTGGTCATTGTTTGGACAGATATTGGTGCATCGCCACCGACTTGTATTCCGCCAACAAAAACAGGTCTTGTTTTTCTTCTTGGATATTTATTAACCACTTCTTCGTGATTTTTTTTTGGTTCAGATTTTTTACTTTCAAGGGTATCTAATCCTACGTACTTTTGATTTTCAGTTATATTTGACATATTAAAACTTAGTATTAGAGTTATTATCTTATGTTATAAACAATAAACAAAGAATATAAAATTAAGTGTCTTTAAATTCAAAATTATTTTATTTATTTATTTTATTTTTTTACTCAATTCAATCAAAATATGCTTTTCTTTTTCAGTCAAATTTTGATATCCAGAGGTATTAATCTTATCTAAAATGATATTAATTTTCGCTTGGGTAATATCTTCCCCATCAATATTTAGAGTAAATTGATTTCTATTTTGAAAATTCTGCTGTTCATTATAATCATTTTCCATTTTTACTATTTTGGGTTGATTATAAACTCTATTCTGTGAATTATTCAAATCATACATTGGCTTTTCATTATTATCGGAAGAATTATAATAGCCAGTTTTATTGAAATTATTATTTTTATCATATTTTTCAAATAGTCTAAAAATACCTAATTTGGGACCAGCTAATAATAAAAATACACCTGTCAAAGCACCAGCAACGTGAGCAAAGTGAGCTACTCCTGAATTTGCAGAGCTAAAACCAGAGAATATTTCAATAGCACCAAATAAAATCACAAAAAACTTTGCTGGGATTGGAATAAATAATGGGAACATCATTACTTGCCTGTTGGGAAAAGTCATACCAAATGCAGCTAAAAGTCCAAAAATAGAACCAGAAGCACCAACAGTTGGGGCATCAGCAGTGAATATTTGTAATAACCCTGCTCCAATACCACAAAAAGTATAATATATTAAGAATTTTCTACTTCCCCAAAGCGTTTCTAATTCTGAGCCGAACATCCATAATGCAAACATATTAAAAAATAAGTGCATTAGACCGCCGTGCATATATTGATATGTAATTAATTGCCAAGGATAAAACTCAGCAGTCAAAATATTATTACTCAATGGCTGTAATGCCATAATATCAAAATATAAGTTATAGAGTGGAAAATCCCCTACTCTAAATCCTTTCAATAAAAATTCTAAAAGGAATACAGCTATATTCACCATTAGAAGTGATTTTACCACTGGTGGTATCATCGAAAAAGGATTGTTGTTTTGTCTATTAAAGTTATTCATAAGTTTAATTTAAATTCAGAATAATTGACGCATAAAATTTTTATTTGTTTGATTAAAACATTTATAATCAAAATAAAAAAGACTGTTCAACAATAAACAGTCTTTTATAATAAATATATATGCTAAGTTGTGATTTTTTTTAAGTCTTATATTTAAATAAAGTCATCTAAAAATTTAACTCTAAAAATTTAACTCTAAAAATTTAACTTTAAATATTCTACTCTAAATATGTGAACTAAGAATTTCCAGTTGATTTTCTGATTTCATCTCTGATTGAAGCAGCCAACTCATAATCTTCATTAAGGATTGCTTTGTCCAATTTATTCTTTAATTTATCTAATCCTTCAAATTGACTACTACTAAAAGGTTTTTCGCTTTTAGGTCTAACATTTGAGTAATTAGAATCTTTGATTTCAGAATTTGTTTCCTCTTCTTCCTCATCAATTATTCCGACCTCATCAAGGATATCTTCTTCAACATAAATAGGCGCATTGCATCTAATAGCGATTGCAATTGCATCACTTGGACGTGAGTCAATTTCAATTTCGCCATCATCAAAACTTAATAAAGCATAGTATGTACTTTCTTGTAAATCAACTATATTCACTTCAGTCAAGGTAACATCCATTGCATTTATCAAAGACTTAAACAAATCGTGTGTCATTGGTCTTGGTGTAGTAAGCTTTTCCATTTCTATTGCAATAGATTGAGCTTCGGTAGCACCAATTAAAATAGGTAATCTTCTATTTCCATCTTCTTCTTTGAGAATCAAAGCAAAGCTATTATTGGAATTAGGTGTCGATATACCCAAGATATTTAATTTTATTTTTCCCATCTTCTTCTATATTCTTCTTCTGTATAATAATCAAAAATAAAATTTATACAATTTTTAATAAATTTTATTTAAAGTTAACAAAAAATATCTAAATATAATTATTTAGGCATATTTTCTATTAATTGAGTCATTTTAGGAAGTACCTCAAATACATCTCCAACAATACCGTAATCACATACTTTAAATATTGGAGCATCTTTATCTTTATTAATTGCCAAAATTATTTTTGACGTTGACATACCAGCCAAATGTTGAACTGCACCCGATACTGCACAAGCTACATATAGATTAGGAGAAACAGTTTTTCCTGTCTGTCCTACTTGTTCGCCGTGAGGTCTCCAACCAGCATCAACAACTGCTCTCGAAGCACCTACTGCTCCGCCCAAAGCTTTTGCTAAATTTTCTACTAAAAAGAAATTTTCTGGTCCCTTAAGTCCTCTGCCACCAGTTACAATTTTTTCAGCTTCGGCAACATCAATTTTACCTTCATTTTTCATAGTATTAGTTACTTTTGCTTTCAAATTATTACTATCAATCGTAACGCTTTTATTTTCAAAAGTAGTATTTACTGTCTCTGATTTAGTTGCAGTGAATATATTTGGTCTAAGACTAAATACTTTTGTTGCTTTGTTTACTTTTACTTTAACAATCGCTTTACCAGCATAAACTGGTTTAGAAGCAATAATTTCATTATTAAATTCTAAGCCCACACAATCAGACACATAACCTGCTTCTAATCTGACAGTTACTCTTGGAGCTAATTCTAAGCCAACTGAATTAGAACCAAAAAGTAATGTATTACAATTATTTTCTTTAGCAAAATCAGCAACAGCTTGAGCTGCTCCACTAACTGAATAACTATTTAAATCAGATGAATTTAGATTTACTAATTGACTAATTCCATATTCTGAAACTAAACTTTTTAAGTTTTCATTACCATTTATAACCACTGCAATTACTTCGTTACCAGTTTTGGTAGAAAGTTGTTTGGCTGCTGTCAAAACTTCAAATGAAACTCTTTTTAAACTATCTTTATTTTGTTCGATAAACGCTAATATTTTACTCATTTTATATCTTCTTTATTTTTCTAAATTATTATAAATTGTTATAAATTATTATAACTAACTAAATAATTAACTAAATTTATTTAGCAATTTTGGATAAATTAAATTACTTTTGCTTCTTCTTGTAACAATCTAATTACTTCTTTGATATCTTCATCAGTGCTACCTAAAATTTTACCAATTCTAGATTTAGAAGGAATCTCCATTGAAATTACTTCAATACTATTACCATTATCGATAGCATTTCTTGTGTCAATTGGTTTAGATTTTGCCTTCATAATTTGAGGTAATTTTGGATAACGAGGTTCGTTGATACCTTTTTGAACACTTATAACGCAAGGCAAGGAAGTAGAAACGACTTCTTTACCACCCTCAATATCTCTTTCGACAGTAACGTCGGTACCAATAATATCTAATTTAGAAACTACAGACACTGAAGGAAGTTGAAGCATTTCTGCAGTCAAAGAAGACACTTGATTAGAATCAAAATCAATACTTTGTCTTCCAAAAATAATAATATCCGTATTTAAACTTTTTGCTACTTCTGCAATATTTTCTGCAACAAAAATTGAATCGAAGTCATCACGAGTTGTTTTGACATGTATCGCAGAATCTACTTCCATTGCCAAAGCAGTTCTTAAAATATCAACATTAGAATCACCACCGACAGTCAATGCAGATACTGTACCGCCAAATTTTTCTTTTAATCTTAATCCTTCTTCAATCGTAAATTCATCATAAGGATTCAAAATGTATTTTACACCAGAATTATCAATTGATTTACCGTTGCTTGAGATATTTATTTTAGTTGCTGTATCTGGAACTCTTGATATACAAACAAGAATATTCATTTATACTCCAATTTATTTTTTAGATTTTTATTTCTTACTAAATTTCTTATTAAATATGAATTATATAAAAAAATTAAATATTAATTCATTTTGAGTTAAGATAAGTTCAGACGAATTAATATTATTATAATTTAAAATAATTTCTAATTTAACATAATAATTAAATTCATATTTAATATTTTCTTTTACAACTAACAAAACTATGATAAAAAAGTAACTCAATATTTGATAATATTTTTACCAAAATAAGATTTACTTTCCATTAATTTATGAATTTCGGGTATTTCTTCAAGTGTAAAAATACTGTTCACCACAGTTTTGATTTTGTTCTCAGCAGTTAATTTTACAAGTTTTTGCAAATGTTTTTTTGTACCATAAGATTGCCCTTGAATAGTAATATTTTTTGAATATAATTTTTGTAAGTCTATATTTGTAAATTTATTTTCAATCGCTCCAATTGTTTTTATTTTGCCATTGTTTTTAATTATCTCAACATAAAATGGAAAATTATCTCCACCTAAATAATCAATAATTAAGTCAATTTTATGATTATATTTTTTAAATATCATATCTTTGAAGTCTAAATCATAATGGTTAAATACTTCATCTGCTTTTAATTCGTGTAAATTATTGATGTTTTTTTGATTTCCAGCAGTTGTGATAACATTAAATCCAAAATACTTTGCTAATTGAATAATATAAGTCCCAACTCCGCCTTCACCTCCAATAATTAATAGGTTTTTTGTCGGTTCATTCTCATTATTTTCATTCTCAATATTTTCATTCTCAATATTTTCATTTTCTATCTGAGATTGATATTCAGATAATAAATTAAATGCAATTAGCCCTGCTGTAGGTAGTCCTGAATATTTCTCTAATTCAATGTTTTCTATACTTTCATTTTGTTTATGATTTGCAATATTTGGGATTTTGACTAATGCACTCATTGGAAGCTTTATATATTCAGAATAACTGCCTTGATAATTTATTCCAATTGTATAATTTTTGTCTCCAATACTAAATTTTGGAAGTGCAATTATTCTGTCACCAATTTTATAATTATGCTCATTATCTTCATCTTTGTCAACAAAATCAAAATCATCAGAATAATTAATTTCTACAATTTCGCCGATAACATCACTGCCCAAAATATGCGGAAAAACGAAAGGTGAAATTTGATTGCTGTTATCTGATTGATAACCTTTCCTTAAAGTTAAATCTATTCTATTAACTGAACTATATAATATTTTGACAATTACTTCATTACAATTTAATTCATTATCATTTGCTTGATTTCTTGCTTTATCACTTAATTTATAACCTGATTTATCTAATATTGGATTTGGATAATCATTTTCAAATTTAAAATTATTATAATCACCGTGATTTTCTAAGATTATTGCTTTCATTGGACATTTAGATTAAATTATGTATGGATTTAATAAAGTCATATTACTTTTATAATTTTGTTAAATTTTAATTTACAATTTATAATTTGATTATGTTAATACCTAAAATTAATGATATTGAAATCGCATATTCACTAATTAAAGATAAAATTCATCAAACTCCAGTTCTGACTAATTCCCATATTAATTCTATCTCAAATAGTAATATTTTTTTTAAATGTGAGAATTTCCAAAAGGTTGGAGCATTTAAGTATCGTGGTGCCACAAATGCTGTAATGAATTTGGTCAAAAGTGGTTATAATGAAATTGTTGCCACTCACTCATCTGGAAATCACGCACAGGCGTTGGCTTTGGCTGCCAGAGAAAATGGGCTCAAAGCTATTATAGTTATGCCCGACAACTCACCCAAAGTCAAAGTAGATGCAGTCAGAGGGTATGGTGCGGAGATTGTTTTTTGCGAGGCAAATATAGAAGCAAGAGAAACTACATTACAAAAAATACTCAAAGAAAAAGAAGCTAAATTTATTCACCCATATACTAATTTTGATGTGATTTCTGGGCAGGGCACTGCCTCATTAGAATTAATCAAAGAAATACAGAACTTAGATATTATAATCACTCCAGTTGGAGGCGGTGGACTACTTTCTGGGACTTTGATTACTTCCAAAGAATTAGACCCAGAAAAAAATAACATCTCAAAAAACATAAAAGTCTATGCCGCCGAGCCAAAAATGGCAAATGATGCTTATATATCTTTCAAAACCAAAAAACGAGTTGAGACCTTCACACCCAACACTATTTGTGATGGACTTAGAACCACAATCGGCGAAATAAATTTTGAAATAATGAATAAATATCTTGATGATGTTTTATTGGCTGAGGAAAATGAAATAATAGCCGCAATGAGGTTAATTTGGGAAAGAATGAAAATAATTATTGAGCCATCTTGTGCTGTTCCTTTGGCTGTGATACTCAAAAACAAAGAAATATTTGCCAATAAAAAAGTCGGCGTTATTCTTACCGGTGGCAATGTAGATTTGGGCAACCTACCTTGGTAGAGTTTGGGCTGAAAATAATAAAGCATTTAAGAGGTTAGTAATGTCACTATCAAAACCGAGAGTTAAGTTACTAAATTAAGCAGAAGTAAATGAACTACGTCTCCTAGCAGAAAGATTTGGTGTAACGCACGAATTAAATAATGAGGTTAAGGGTGGTGTAGACAATTACTTATCTTTCGGAGATTTTGGCTATGGATACAAGAGTTGCACGGAGATTTAAAGTTGATGAGATAGACCAGATTTAAAACAAATAGTTTATTGAAATGTGTATCTGTTTTTTTGATATATGCTAGTTTTTTTCCGCAACTACATTCATAGCTTTATTTCTAGTTATTATTAATTTTGTCATTAAATTATAAATTTACTGGTTATTTGCTGGTGTATTGAGCTAAAAATTCGGCTTTCCAAGATTTGAAGTTACCTTCGATGATTTTCTCTCTTGCTGTTGTTACAAGCCATAAATAAAATGCAATATTTTGTTGAGTTGCCAAAATAAGTCCAAGAATTTCGCCAGCTACAGTAAGATGTCTTAGGTATCCAAGAGTGTAGTTATTGCTGGTATAGTTATCTAATCCTGTATCAATTAACTCATCAGAAAATTTATATTTTTGGTTTTTGATATTGATTTTGCCACGTGTAGTGAAGATTTGCCCATTTCTTGCATTTCTTGTTGGCATAACACAATCAAACATATCCACTCCCCTTTCGATGGATTCTAATATGTTTTCTGGCGTACCAACTCCCATCAAGTATCTTGCTCTATCTTTGGGTATGTAATCTGTACATAAATCAGTCAAATCATACAATAATTCATTCGGCTCACCAACCGATAAACCACCAATTGCAAAGGCGTTAAAATCATATTCGATTATTTCTTGACAATATTCTCTGCGTAAGTTTTCATACATTCCTCCTTGAATTATTGCAAATAATTGTTGTTTGTAGTTATAAATTGGTTCAGTATTTTTGAATTGTATTAAACATCTTTTTGCCCAATCCAAAGATAATTTTGATGAGTTTTTTGTGTACTTTTCATCAGACGGATATGGGACACATTCGTCCAAAACCATCATTATATCACTACCTATGATTCTTTGGGTATCAACTACATTTTCGGGTGTAAATAAATGTTTTGAGCCGTCGATATGTGATCTGAATTCTACTCCATTTTCATTAATTTTTCTGTTATCTTGCAATGAAAACACTTGATATCCACCACTATCTGTTAGAATTGGTTTGTCCCAATTCATAAACTTATGAAGCCCACCAAAGTGAGACATAACTTCATTACCAGGTCTCAAATATAGATGATAAGTATTACCCAAAATGATTTGAGCTTTTAATTCTTTTATTACTCTTTGTTCGAGTGTTTTGACAGTACCTTGAGTACCAACAGGCATAAATATTGGAGTTTGAATTTCTCCCCTATCTGTTTGAAGTACTCCTGCTCTAGCTTTTGAATTAGCGTCAGTTTTGATTAGAGTAAAATTATTAGAATTATTATTAAGTGTTAAATCCATCATTTTGTATAATTTGTTTTTAATTTTGGTACAAGAAGTTTGAATATTAAGTGATAAATTAATAAACTACTAAGAATTCCCAAAGTATCGGCAACTAAATCGTAAATGTCGGAATCTCTACCGGGAACAAAACTTTGGTGAATTTCATCACTTATGGCAAAAGTAAATGATATAATAAAAGTATAAACATAACTTTTGTTCAATTGAATATTAGAGAAATCTTTTTCTGGATTATTTATTCTATCTTCAATATCATTAGTGTTTTGATGATTTTGGGAATTTTGCATTAAACAGAAAATAGGCATAAACAACAATATTCCGTAACCCAAAAATCCTATGTAATGTAATATTTTATCTTTTATATCAAAATGAGATATTATATAAGGAATTGCACTTAAAGAAGATAAATAAATTATAAATATAGAATATAAAATTATAGGTAAAAATAAAAAATATTTTAAATTACATATTTTATGTAGTTGTTTATTATAATTCATTTAATAAATAATAGTTAGAAAAATACTAAAATAGTGTAAAAATGAGTTTTGAAGAATACTTATAAAAAGTTTAACAATTCTATCAAATCACTCGGGGTCAAAGACTCATTAGACTTAGTTTCCGTGTATTTGTCTGCCAAATATGTTTGTAAAATAGAAGCAATAGCAACTGTTTCTAATGTAGTATTTTTATTTGATTTGGGGATATTTTCATTTTTTTTATTTTGCAATTTTTGCACTAAAATGCCTGAAATAAGTCCAGAAAGAAAATCTCCGCTACCAGCTTTGGATAGTCCAGAATTATAATTATTATTAAAGTAATTAGTAAATCCATTTGTAGATAAAGAAGGGAAATATTTAGTATATACAATGATTTCAAAATCATTTGCTAATTTTTGTGAAAAATCAATGTAATTTTCGATTATATAATTATTGATAGATTCTTCATTATTTAGATTCAAGTCGAACATTTCAAAATTTTTGTTGGGATTGTAAATTGATTTAATTAATCGACAAAACTCAAAAATATGGGGTGTGATGATTAATTTAAACCCAAATTTATATTTTTGCTCTAAACTCAAATTATTCAAAATTAATAAACCATCAGCATCTAAGATTATATATTTTTCTTGATTTATTATTTTATAAAACAATAATTCAATAAAATTTAGAAGATGGCTATTTGAACCCAATCCAGGACCAATTAACCAGACATCAGACTTCGAATATTTTTGCAATAACTCTTGAATAAAAATATCTTTTTGGTTTAAATCAAAATCTATAATTTCCTCAAAGTCAATTTCATTTTTAATTACTTCTGGCTTCAAATATTCAAAATTATTACTTTCGTCGGTAATAAAATATACTAATCCAGCACCTATTTTGAGTGTAGTATTTGAGGCAATAATACCTGCACCAGTCATTTCTCTATTTCCAGCAAAGACACAAACACGCCCATAATCAAACTTCGAACTTATATTTTTACGCTTAGGTAATACTTTTCTAAAGGCATCGAAGTCTAATTTGAAATTGAAGTTAAATTGTGTATTCTGTTCTTTTATAAAATCAATAAAAATGTTGGGATAAAATCCTATATCGCAAACTTTTATTTCTCCATAATAATTTTGATGATGATTGAACAACATTCCAATTTTATGCGAAAATAGAGTAAAAGTATAGTCAGTTTTGAAGTAAGTAGAATTATCTAAAATTATTTTTCCGGTATCAACATCAATTCCAGCAGGATTATCTACTGCTAATCTAATTACATTATTCGAAAAGTTTAATTCATTAATAATATTGATTACTTCTTCTGTTTTGCCTTTTAGTTTACTTTTAATGCCAACACCAACAAGGGCTTCGATAATTAGTTCATTGTCATTTATTGAATCAAAGTCAAATATAGATGTGTTATCTCTAAAGACTTCAAATTTATTTATTTGGTTCTGATTTTTTTCTTTTGAATAAATATTGTCATTTTCGTCAATATGAATGTATTCAATTTTTGGAAGAGATTTGGTAAGTGGAATATTAATGTTAAAATGATTTCCATTTTGTAACTGTATTAATTGATTCAATATTGCTAAATTTTGTTTATTGTCTAAAGAAATTTTATCTAATTTACCTATATGTAAAACTGTAATTTTAACGATATTTTCTAAACTCAAAAGATGTTTTACAAGCGAAATTCCATCACCTCCATTATTGCCCATACCAGCTAAAATTAATATTTTTCTTATATTGTATTTTTTAATTATTTCAATTAAATTAATGTAAATATTATAAGAAGCTATTTCCATTAATTGCAAAGAGTTATAATTATATGTATTAATTGCGATAAGATCAACTAATTTGGATTGCTCAGAATTTAGATAAATTTCCATTTTATAAAATAGTTAAAATTAAATAAAAATAAGATTATATGAATTATAATATTAATGAATATATAAAAGGTATAGAATCTCAATCAATAAAGTATTTGGCAAAAGCAATTACTTTATCAGAGAGTAGTAAACCAGTTGATAAAATTGCAAATGAACAAATAATAAATTATTTCTTTGATAAGATATACAAAAGTAATAAAAATCAAAACAATTCTATTAACATCTGTAAAAAGATTGGAATTACGGGAGCTCCGGGGGTGGGGAAAAGTACTTTTATAGAGACTTATGGTTTGGATTTGTGCAATGCTGGTAATAAGGTTGCAGTTCTTACGATTGACCCAAGTAGTAATATTACCAAAGGTTCTATATTGGGTGATAAAACAAGGATGAACAACTTATCGGTTCATAAAAATGCTTTTGTAAGACCATCACCTACATCGGGGTTTTTGGGTGGAGTGAATGCCAAGACACAAGAAGCAATTTTGTTATGTCAGGCAGCAGGTTTTGAGTATATATTAATTGAGACTGTGGGAGTTGGTCAGAGTGAAATAGAAGTAAGAAATTTGGTGGATTTTTTTATTTTATTAATTTTACCAGGGGGTGGAGATGATTTGCAAGGTATCAAAAAAGGTATTGTAGAAATGAGCGATTTGTTGTTAATTAATAAGGCAGATGGAAATAATTTACAAACTGCAAAACTAACAATGAGTGAGTATAAATCAATTTTGGACATGATCAAGTCAACAAAAAGTGGATACCAAAGAAAAATCCAGTTTTGCTCTGCTCTCGAAAAAATTAATATTGATAATGTTATAAATACTGTAAATGAATTTTATCTTGACAAAGAAATTTTAGATTATTTAGAAAACAATGATTTTACAAAAAATTGGGCAAAAAGTTTGTTTTTGAATCAAATGATGGAAAAAGCTAAAATTATTTGGGAAAATAATTATAAAGATTTAGATTTTGAATTATCCCCTTATGAAATAGTTAATATTCTGAAAAAGAAGAAAAATATAGGCAAATAATTATTCATCTAACTTTTTACCGAAATAATCATTCATTTTAGAAATTACACCTTTCTTATCATTGTCATAGATTGGAGTTTTATCTTGTTTCTCTGGAAAATCCTCAATAAATAAAGTTTGAGTAGGAAATGCAAATCTAACATTAAGCTCTTTTGCTAAGTCAATAGCTTGAGTGATAAATAAGCTTCTTGCTTTTAATTCATCATTCCAATTATCAACATCAAAGAAAACATTAACTAAAATATCAATAGACGAAGAGTTTAATCTATTCAAATAAATTTGATATTCATCTTTATTGGTAATAGGATGATTTTTGTGAATGGTTTTTAATCCATTTACATAAGCTTCGATTAGATAAGTTGGAGTATCGTAAGTTAGAGAATAATGTGTGTTGTATCTTCTCATAACTCTTTTGCCCAAATTATCAATTCTCATATCAGCCATTTTACCATTTGGCATAGTAATTAATGAATTATATAATGTTCGAATTCGGGTTGACCTAAGACCAATTTCTTCGACTATTCCTTCGGTACTATCAAATGCTATAAAATCACCAACTTCAAAAGGATGGTCTATGAATATGGTTACAGAGCCAAAAACATTTCTAACAGTCTCTTGTGCTGCCAAAGCCAATGCCAAGCCGCCAATAGATGCACCAGCAAGTAAAGGAGTATAATCCACACCAAGACTACTTACGAAATAGAATGTACCCAATAAAACTAATACACCTTTGATTAATTTTCTACCAAAAGGCACAAGTTGGTCATCTAATCTTGATTTTGTCTTTGCTGTAATATTTTGAAATACTTCAGAAAGTAAATCTGTAATTGACCAACCGAAAATAATAAATAAAATAGGGTAACATATACTTATTATAAAACTAAGTGATCTCAACCAATTTGAAGGTAAAAACAACAAACTAAAAGTATGGTCTAATAAAATTAGTACCATAGTAAAACTAATTGGAGAAGCTATCTTATTAAGATGTTTTACATCTACATCTAAGTGTTTTAATTTTTTTAATAAATTGGAAAAAGTATATTTTAAGACTTTTTTGATAATTCTATAAATCAGAAGACCAAAGAATAAAAACAATATTATTCCTAAATATTGCCACAAAGTAATCCCGAAAAGGTTTTTGTGAAAAATTGATGGAAGTTTGTCTGTTAAATTAACAATTTCAAAAAAATATATTTGATTATATATTTCTTCAACCAGATTTACAGTTTCTTCCGAATATAACCATTTATTATTTATTTTTTCTAAATATAATGTTGGTTCGTTTGAAGATAAAAAGTAAATGTTTTTATTAGTTGAAGTATCTATAAAATTTTCATTATTTGGCACTTGTGATAATTCAATAAATATTTTTTTGGCATCTAATATTCTTTTAAGTTTTATAGAAAAATCTAATATAGTTTTGTTAGATTTATTCCCTTTGAATAATGCTTTTGCAGCTTTATGTGGTTGATAATTACTTATTTGTAAGTTATTCAAATGAGTGTGAAGAGTAGCACGTGGAGAATTTAAATTATTAACTGCTAACATTTCATTATTAGTTAATAATAAGAATCCCAACATTATTAAAAGATATATTTTATTTAAGCTTTTATTCACTCTTAGTAGATTAAAATTGGAAATACCAAAATTCAATTTAATTCACCTGTAATTTTAAAATTATTAGTTTATGAAGAAATAAAAATATGAAATAAATAGCATAATATTTACAAAAGAATTTATCTTAAAACTAATTTTCATAATTTTTATACATTTTGAACGAAATATATAGCTTTGAATTGTTATTTACAGTGAATTATAACTGAATTACAACATTTTTTATTTTTTCATTTAGTTATTTATTATATTTGAATTATTAATAAATACAATCTAAACTTTTTAGTAAAAATATTAATTTAAAAAATATTTTAAATTTTACAAAACTATTAAGTTAAATAAAAAAATTATTACAAATATTATTTTGATATTATGGTAAATAAAGAATTATTTTTGTCAGTCATCTCAAATATCACTCATAATTTTGAAACTTATGAGTTTAGAGACCAACTAACTGTAACTGTTGACAAAAAAGACATAGTTGCTGTGGCGACTGAATTACGAGATAACGAAAATACTTTGTTCGAACAATTAAGAGATGTAACTGCAATTGATTGGTTAAAAGACAAAGATAGGTTTGAGGTAGTTTATATGTTATATTCATTAACATTCAAGCGTAGATTACGCTTAAAAGTTAAAATTGATGAATCAGATATGCACTGTCCATCTGTCTATTCAGTATGGCAATCAGCTAATTGGTACGAAAGAGAAACCTACGATATGTATGGCGTGCTTTTTACAAATCACCCAGATTTTAGAAGATTCTATATGCCAGAAGATTACGTTGACCCAGAAAATGGTGAACCAATTTATCCATTGAGAAAAGATTTTCCTTTGATGGGGATACCTGATTCATTGCCATTGCCTCCGTATCCAGAAAAATATGGTTTCGAACATTAAGTAAGGTGAAATTCTATTTAAAGAGAATTTTGCGAAATAATACTAAAAAGAAGAATTAAAAAAAAAGTGGGCTACAACTCACTTTTTTTGTTTTATTTTCTACTTAACATATTATACGTCAAATCTATATTAAACCTAAATCTAAATTAAATATCGTTGTCAACATCAAGATATAAGTTGTTGTTATTAAAATCTAATCCAGGCATAAGTTGATTATCCATAGCAATGATTTCAATGTTGCCTTTTACTTCTAAGAAATTATTAAATATTGTTTCCAATTGTTTCTCCCTTAGTTTCCAATTTGTATTCATAGCTTTTTTTTCACTATCTATAGCAGATTTCATAACTTGATAAGAATCAAAAATCTTACTAAATCTGTCGTTGAAATTCTGTGAAGTTAAATAATTATAGAGTTTTATAGATTTGTTTTCTATATCATTATTTACTTTTGTTACTTGATTTATTTTTAACATTTGGTCTCTAAACATATTAAGTGCTTCTTTATGATAACCGTACCTACAAACCCATACACCATCTACATTATATAGATGAGTGTTTTCTTTGTCTTTTGGCAAATTAACACTAATAATAATAGCAATTTCAGCACCTTTGACACTTTTATCTTTTGATAATTTGTCTATATATGTTTTTTGAAAGTTAGCTGCATTTTTACATTCAATTATTAATTTACCAATAAAATCATTTTTATGTTGTACATTTACTATAAAATCTGCACCGGTCTCACCTTTTTTCACATCTGATATTGTATCGTCTGCGAATAGCTCGACCAAATCTCTTTTGATTAAATCTTCAAAAGCTTCCCCTTTGAGTTCGACTGTAGTTCTATTTTGTGACTTGCTTAATTCTTCGATCTTACTTTTTTGTCTTTCTAATTCTTTCGTTTTTTCTTCTATTTCAATTCTAAATTTACCTTCTAAAGTATTTTTAACACTTTTTATTTCGAAATCAAACTTTTGTTGTGCTTCAATTTCTAACTTTTGCTTTAAGTCTCTTTCTTTGTTTTGGTTTTCAATTTTAAGTTTTTCAATTTCAATTTTAAGTTTTTCTGAATCATTTTTTTCTTGTTTCAACTTATGGATTTCATCATCTTTTTGTTTTAGTCTAAGTGTTTCTAATTCTTTATTTTCATTTTGGATTTTATTTTTAATTACTTCTGCTAATTCAATTTTATCTCTTTCAAATTGTAGATTCTTTCTGCTAAGTAAATCTTCAATTTCCCTTTTATTTTGATTTTCTAATATTTTTTGAGTTTGTTCTAACTGAATTGCTTTATTTTTTAGATTAAATATCTCATCATCTTTTTTTCTTGTATTTTCATTTTCAAGTTGTTGTTTTATTGCATCACCAATTTCAATTTGATGTGAGCAATTTGGACAAATGATATTTATTGGACTATTATTCATAATTTTTTTCCTTTAATTTACTATATATTTTCTTTTAACATTTTTAATTTTAATTTAATTCTAATATAAATCAAAAAAAGTAAAAATAAAATATTATTTGCGATATTTTAGGTATAAGCTATTGAGTACGACAGAAATTGAACTTAAACTCATCATAAATGATGCTAACATAGGGTCAATTTTTAATCCGTAGCTTACAAACATACCTGTTGCAATTGGAATTGAAATTAAATTATAGATAAATGCCCAGAATAAATTCAAATTAATAGTTGAGACAGTTTGCTTTGCAATTACGAACAATTCATTTAATTTAGTGATGTCAGAGTTTAGAAAAGTAATTTGAGCAACATCAATTGCGATATCATTACCGCCTCCCATTGCAATACTTAGATTTGCTTTAGCCAATGAAGTCGAATCATTTATACCATCGCCTATCATTGCTACAATTTTATTTTCATTTTGTAAATTTAAAGTATAATTATATTTATCTTCTGGTAGCTGTTCTGCTTTATAATTATCGACATTTAGTTCATTTGCTAAGTCTTTGACTGTATTTAGATTATCACCTGATAAAATGTGTGGAGTAATGTTTAGATTTTTGATATTAGTTATTAACTCTTTTGTGCCATCTTTGAGATTATCTTTAATTATAAAAATACATAATATCTTTATATTATTTCCAGATAAACTAAAGGCAAAAACACAAGTATTTCCTTTTTCCGAGTTTGATTGAAAATTCGAGTCCATAATATTAAAATTTTCAATATTATCTTTACTTAAGTTGTTTTTTGATATAATTTCATCTAATAATGTATAATTACCAATGTAATAATTTGAAGATAAATTTAATTTTAAGTTTGAGTTCTTAGTTTCAATAGCAGATTGATTTTCTGATATTTCTATTTTATCTGCTATTTCTACAATTCCCATTATACCTTTGCCAATAATATTTTCAATTTTCAATATTTTTGTACCAAATGTATTTGTATCAAATATATTTTTTGACTTGATATTAATTGTTTCATCTATTTTATTAAGAATTGCAGAAGATAAAGGATGATTTGATTGTGATTCTATTTTTTTGAATATTTCAAGATATTGATTTTTTTCATTTTCAAAATTATAATTAGTATCATTATTGTTGTCATTTGAAGTATTATTTTCAACAAGGGGTAAGAGGTTATCATTCCAAATTATTTGAGTTACAGTAGGTTTTCCGGCTGTTAGGGTTCCGGTTTTATCAAATATGATATCAGTTATGCTATTAGCGATTTCGAAGCTCTCAGCGTCTTTAATCAATATTCCTCTATCACTTCCTTTACCAAGTCCCACTACAATTGCGGTTGGAGTTGCCAGACCTAATGCACAAGGGCAGGAAACAATCAATACAGTTATAAATGAATTTATCCCTTCAAAAATATACTTATTAAACAAAAAATTATTGTCAGAATAATTCAAAGCAATTATAAACCATACGATAAAACTTGACACTGCAATTAAAATTACAATCGGTACAAATATATTTGTAATTTTATCAACTTTTCTTTGGATTGGAGCTTTGGTACTTTGTGCCTTTCTAACACTATCAATCAGATGAGAAAGTAAAGTATTGTTCCCAACTTTTTCTGTAATTGCAATTAAGCTTTCGTTTGTATTTAATGTTCCAGCAAATATACTTTCTCCTTCACTTTTCAAAATAGGAATTGGCTCGCCTGTTAACATACTTTGGTCTATATAAGAAAATCCCTTTATTATTTTGCAATCTGCAGGAACTTTGGAATTTGCCTTAATTAAGATTTTGTCGCCTATATTCAATTTATTTGCGTCAATTTCAATTATGACCTCTTCATTATTTTTACTTTCAATTTTAAAAGCGATATTATTTTGAAGTGCTAATAATTTTTTGACTGATAAATTAGTTTTTGATTTAGCTTTTTCTTCAAAATACTTTCCAATTAATAAAAAAGTAATAATTACAACAGCGGACTCATAATATGTATGGCTCATTAGTCCATATTTAGAAAATATATTAGGCAGAAATGTATTAATTATACTAAAAACGATAGCAAATCCAGTCGACATACCGACAAGTGTATCCATATTTGCTTTTTTTGTTTTCAAAAAATTGAATAGATTTTTATAATAATCACGACCAGAAAATATTACCACTGGAATTGATAATATTAACATAATATAATTAGCGAAGTTATGGGTATGGTAAAACATACCAATAATAGCAATTGGAATGGTAAATATAGTTGCAACAATTGTTTTTAATTTTATTTTGTTGAGTTTATCTATTTCTATTTTTTCTAATAAATCAATTTCATCATTAATAGAATATGAATAGGAGTTTGATTTGAAATTTATATTTTCATTAGTTTGGGTATCGTTTTGTAAGTTGTTTTCATTAGTATCTTCTCTTTTATTGTATACTAATTCATATCCAATTGAACTGATTTTTTGAGCCAAATCTTCCTCATGGATTAGAGTATGGAAATACTTAATTTTTACAGAATTTTCGATTAGGTTTACATTTGCTTTGATTACAAATTCAGTATTATTTAATATAGTTTCAACACTATTAGAGCAAGAGGCACAAGTCATACCTTTTACCCCATAAATTTTTTCTGTTAAAACAACTTCAATTTGATTTTTTATAAGTTCAGTTATAACTTTTTCATAATCAAAATTGAGTGATTTGGCTTCAATAGAAATTAAATTTTGAAGTTGTCCATTCATCTGCTCAGTTTTAAAGTTTATTTCTGAAATAAACTCTAAAACACTTTTAATATTTTGCAATACAAAATCATCAATTTTAGTATTTTTTATAGGAATTATATAAGTTTTTACCTTATTAATTTTGATATTTTGAATTTCAATCATAAGTACTCATTCCAATTATAATGAATTTGAAGATTAAATTTTAAGATTTGATTAAGTAGACGCAGTATCATTCAAAAAGATGCAAATTTCTAAACATTCAAAATTAATTAAGTTAAATATTTTGATATTAAGATTAAAAAAATTATATTTGAATTATAATGTAATGGTTCTTTTATAAAAATAAAATATGAAAAAAATATTAATAGCTGAAGATGATGATACAAATTATTTGATACTTTTTAAATTTTTGGATAAATTAAAAAAATATGAATTAGTAAGAGCAGAAAATGGAGATGTAACCTTAGAAAAGTTATCAAAAGATAACTATGATTGCTTGTTATTAGATATGAAAATGCCATTCAAAAATGGATTAGAAATAACTAAACTACTAAGAAGTCAAAACAATAATATACTCATTATTGCAGTTACTGCTTCTGCTATGTTTGGCGAAAAAGAAATTGCAATTACAGCTGGCGTAAATCATTATTTTACTAAACCAGTTGAATATGATAAATTAATAAATTTAATACAGAAGCTATTAGATTAATATTTAGGGTATTTGTAATTAGTTAGTAATTAGTTTCTCATTTTAAAAACAAAATAGCGTATTAGAATACGCTATTTTTGTTTAAAGTTCTTGGTAAAAGTTTTTGGTAAAAGTCCTTGATTTAGCTTTCTAAATTTTCTTTTTACTAAGAATTGAATAAGAATCTTCATTTAATTTAATACTATTGTTTAGTTTGCCTAATTTTTCAATTTCGAGAGTAAAGTCATCTCCATCATTAATCCAAATTGGTGAGAAATCTTTACCATTTTCTTTGGCTTCCCTAACCCAAGTTCCGTTTAATTCTAAATAACAACCAGTACCAACAGTCCCAGAACCGATAACATCACCAGGGAAAACTTCTGCACCATAAGATACTCTTTCGATTATTTCAGCAAATGAAAATGTCATATCTTTAGTATTACCAAGACTTACTTGCTTACCATTATGGAAGGCTTTCATCTCTAAGTCATACATATTTCCTTTTATTTTTGTATTCTCATCATCGACTAAATTTTCGAATAACTCATCTGGCGTAATCATAAATGGTCCTAATGTTGTGGCAAAATCTTTTCCTTTTGCTGGACCAAGATTTAGCAACATTTCTTCCATTTGCAAAGTTCTTGCTGACCAATCATTCATAATAGTATAACCGGCAATATATTCATCAGCAACCTCTGCTTTGATATTTTTGCCTCTATTTCCAATGACTATAGCCCATTCTAATTCAAAATCTAATTTTAATAAGTGGTCCTGTTCGACCAAAATTTCACCTTCGCCGAATATTGACTGGTGATTTGTAAAATAGAATATTGGATATTGATAAAATTCTGGAATCATATCCACTCCTCTATTTTTACGTGCTGATTCTACGTGCTGTTGAAAAGCATATCCATCTCTGCAAGAGGTTGGTTTGGGTATGGGTGAAAGTAATTTTTGGATTTGAGCGGCAGATATTTTGCTCCAAACTTCTGATACTTCTTTAGACATTATGTTGTTATAAAATGCGAATACTTTCTCTTTTTCATATTCAGAATTAAGATAAATCATAATATCATTACATAATTCATAACCAAAAGGTAGCCCAGAATCTTGTAAATCTATTATTATATTATCAAAATGACAGCCAAATCTTATTTCGTTGTTTTTATTCAAAAAGCTTACTAATTTCATATTGTTTTTGTTTTCAGTTAATTATAAATTATGAGTAGTTATATAATTTGTAAATAAATTCTCTACAAAACTAATAAATAAAAAAGAAAATTTTTAATATTATGAAACGTTTTTACAATTATATTAACAACTTAAATAATATTAATTCAAAAACCATAATAATTTATATGTCAAACTTTATTACAAATACAAGTGAACTTAAGTATGAGTTCGAAACTTTCCCTAATCCAAAACCTACAAGAGATTACAGTATTTCTCACACTGTACACGAGTTTACGTCAGTTTGTCCGAAAACTGGACTGCCCGATTTTGGGGTCATTACAATTAATTACACTGCAAATGAGAACTGTTTGGAATTGAAATCATTAAAATACTATTTTTTGGAATTTAGAAATAGAGGTATTTTTTATGAAGCAGTAACGAACAAAATTTTAGATGATTTGGTCGCTGCCTGTGACCCTATCGAAATGGAAGTTATTGCCGACTGGGGAATGAGAGGCGGAATGACTTCAATTATTACTGCAAATTATTTCAAAGATGAAGATAATTAAGATTAACATTAATATTAGAAATGTAATTATATTCATAAATAAAAAGAATAAATAAATAGAATAAAAATAATGAAAGTAAAAATAGGTAAAGATTTTAAATGGGAAATGAGTCATAGATTGACATTTCACAAAGGACCTTGTATAAATATACACGGACATTCTTACAAGATGAGGATAGAAATTGAAGGAAGTTTGAATGAAAATCAAATGGTGATGGACTTTTACGATGTTTTTGCGATTGTTCAGCCTTATGTTGATAAACTTGACCATAGTTTCATTGTTGATGGTAAAGATGATTTAATGTTAAATTTTCTAAAAGATAATAACTTTAAATATTTTGAAATTCCAAATTTTACAACATCTGAATTTATGTGTATTCACTTTGCAGAGGTTTTTAAGCCAGAATTTACAAAATTTGATAATTTAGATTTGATTAGAGTTAGAATTTATGAGACAGAAGATGCATTTGCAGAAGTAGAAGTTGGATTGAAGTAGAGTGAGTCTTAAAATAGTAGAATAGGATTTAAGGAACTACCCCGTCAAACCTGAAAGGTTTGCCACCCCTTCATTAGAAGGGGAATTGGAAGTGAAGAGTTGGGAATAAATAGATGTAATTAGACAAGAAAAGAGAATAAAATATTTTAAATAAACGTAGTTATGTAATTGCTTTTTCTAATTCCCCTTCTAATGAAGGGGTGTCAGACGCAGTCTGACGGGGTAGTTTTTTTTTTCACAACATTTTCCTATAAATCCAGACCTACTATTTAAATTAAATGAATAAAGTGTTAGATAAATCTATTATTTCAATTAATAATCAAATTATTAAATCAAACTATCTTTATAATTTACCTTATAATAGTGAATTGAAGTTACACTCTCGTGAATTAAGAAAGTCTAATAATTTATCAGAAATATTATTTTGGAAAAAAGTAAAGAATAAACAATTTCACAATTTAGATTTTGATAGGCAAAAAATTATTGGTAATTATATAGTTGATTTTTATGTAAAAGAATTTGGAATTATAGTTGAAATTGATGGTAGTAGTCATATTGGAAAAGAAGATTATGACGAAATAAGAGAAACATTTTTAGAAAATCTGGGCATCAAAGTATTTAAAACTCTAGATTTAGAAGTCAAAGTAAACTTAGAAGGTGTTTTAAAAGGATTAGAAGAGTTTATTATTTTCAATTTTGTTGAAGTAGAATAGGATTTAAGTAACTACCCCGTCAAACCTGAAAGGTTTGCCACCCTTTCATTAGAAGGGGAATTGGAAGTGAAGAGTTGGGAATAAATAGATGCAATTAGACAAGAAAAGAGAATAAAATATTTTTAATTATTATTAATTTATAGAAAAATAAAATGATAAGAATAATACTATTGCTATTTATGATAGCCAACTCTAATTCATTTACTAAAGAGAGACAGATTGACAAACTTAAGTCAATGATAGACCAAGATACTGCAATGTATGTTATATTTGTACCTTCAGATGGTTTGGTTACTTGCAATAATGGTAAATTAAAATTTTACAAAAACTCTGCTATTAATTATAACAAAAATCTTAAATCTATAGTTGTGTTTGTTGGATTTCAAGAAAAGGAAACTGATTTAATTGAATCAATAAAACAACAATTTAGCGATGATTTTTTCATTTCTGATTTTGACCAAAGTATTATGAATTACTTTGGTATTAGAATAATTCCTTCAATTCTGAATGTGTCTAATAAATCTAAGAATTATAAAATCACCCAAGAAGATATTGGTATTAATTTCGAACTTGTTGTAGCCAAAATACCTAAATCTGAAATTGACTTTATTGATGAAACATTTAAATTAACAAAAATTGGTAATTTTATTAAAGATGATGATAAGTATTATATCATTGACGGAAATATTCATACCTGTTTAGTTTTGGATAAATCAAAAAATATTCTTAAAGAAAAGATTAAATACGATGGCAAGTATTATAAATCTATAGAAATAAAAGAAAATCAAAAAAACGAAATCGATACAAATATAAATATATCTTTAAATGAATATATTAAAAATAAAATCCATATTGAATCTTTTAAGCATTTATCAAAAATTTATGATAAAATATATGTTGAAACTGATATTGTTGAAGGAATGAATATTATTTTAAACGAAGATAGTTCAAAAAGTTATAATTTAGCATATCAGAACGCATTGGTTAATATTGATAATTCAGAAATCACATATTTGGACTTAGACAGTAAGTTTACCTATGACAAAAAATTTAAAATTAGCGAATATTGGGTAACAGAAATTGCTGACTTAAATTATAAGAGAGATAGTTTACAATTATTTAAAAATATTAATGGAAGTTTGAAACCATTCAAAAAATATGCAATAGATGACTCAATTAAAAAATTAAATTTTAATTATTATTTTAACTCAAATGAATATAATTATTGCATTACCCTACACGATACAAAGTTATTTAAGTTAGATAATAATTTCGAAGTTAATGAAGATTTAAGCTATTTATTTACTGAATTGAATAATAAATATAAAAAAGAAAATTTAAAACCTAATTATATAAATTATATTGAAAATAATGGGAATTTATATATTTTAGTTGAAATAAGGAGTAAAGAGAGTGCGAATTATTCATATCAATTAATTGAAATAAATTTAGAAAATAAATCAACTACAATCGTATTAAAAAAAGTATATGCCTTGGATTATAATATTGAAGATATTAAATTATTTGATGTAATTACAGCAAATAAATTTGAATTTTTGATAAAATTAGAAGATACAAGATGGATACTTTATAGACAATGGCAATAGTGTAATTGCTTTTTCCAATTCCCCTTCATTAGAAGGGGAATTGGAAGTGAAGAGTTGGAAATAAATAGATGTAAACAAAAAAAAATTAATTAAAAAAGTTACATCTTTTGCATAAATATTTTATATTATGTTTGTTTTTTCCACTTTCCTCATAGAATGACGCATAACGTTTTCTAAGCAGGCTTTAGTTTTTTGCTTGTCCAAGTTATACATTTGATCGTTAACACGCAAATAATTACGCTTGCTTGATGCTATAACTTAGGCAACTGCACATAGTTTGTCAATCTTTAAAGTCGATGTCCAACAAATTGTCTGTAGTAGAGCCTTTTTTCTTGATGTCCTTTTTTGGAGTTTCTTCTAAAGAGTCGTCATCTGCACGATTTAAAAGTCCTTGAGCAATTGATTTTGTAGTATTGGCTCCAAGCTTTTTAATTCTTTCCATTCGTCCGATAATTGTTGCACCTTTTTGTTTTGAATCTATTAGTTTGTTCATTGCGTCCGAGTAGTCAGATTTTACACCGTCAAGTTTCTTACCTAAATTAATTAAGTCATCTGTGAAGCCCACGAATTTATCATAAAGCTGTCCGCTTTCATCGGCAATTTCAGCTACATATTTTCTTTGATTTTCTTGTTTCCACATAAATGAAATTGTACGAAGAGTTGCTAAAAGAGTAGAAGTTGAAACTAATACAACATTCTTCTCTAGGGCTTTTTCAAATATTTTATTATCCTCTTTTAATGCAGCGTATAAAGCAGGCTCAATGGGAACAAACATTAGAACATAGTCAGGTGGATTTACATTATAAAGCTTTTGATAATTTTTTGAACCGAGATCGGAAATGTGTTTGCTAATGTTTGTAACATGGATTTTAAGGTGGTTTTGTTTAAGAATTTCGTTCTCTTCATTAAAATATTGTTCGTATGAAACTAAAGAAACTTTGGAATCCAGAATTAAATTTTTTGAGTCTGGTAAATAAAGAACGTAATCAGGTCTCAAACTTTTTCCATCTTCTGATTGAAGAGTTTCTTGAGTAGTAAAGTGAATATCTTTTTCGAGACCTGCTTTATTTAAAATCATTTCAAGTTGAATTTCACCCCAATTTCCTTGTAATTTTTTGTCACCCTTTAAGGCATTTGTTAGTCTTGTTGCGTCTTCGCTAACTTGTTTATTCAAAAGAATTATTTGTTTTAACTCCTCTTTAAGTGAAGCTTTTTCTCGAGTTTCGTCAAGATGATTTTTGTCAACTTTGGTTTCAAATTCTTTAATTTTGTCTTTAAGAGGGTTAAGAATGTCGGAAACATTCTTTTGATTAAGAGCCAGGAACTTTTCACTTTTTTCTTCAAATATTTTATTTGAAAGAACTTCAAACTCTAATGCGAGTTTATTTTTAATTTCGTCAAACTCGCCCTTATGTTCTTCTAACTTCTTCTCTAGGTTGGCAGACTTTTCTTTGTATGTGGAAAGGTGTCCACTAAGTGTGCTTATTTCTTGGCCTTTTTCTCTGTTCTCTTTTTGTAGGTCTGCGTATAGTGATTTTTGAACATAACTTTGTTCGATATTAACACCTGAATCTGACGATTTTGGAGAAGTCATTTTGGCAATAAAATAACCGATGAATGCCCCTAATAAAAATATACCTATTTCCATATCTACTGTTTTTAATTGGCCACGTTCTTCGTCAGCCGAAATGTTTTTGACCGCAGGATGTCCGGCGGCTTAGTTATAATCATTTATATTAATGCAATACTACATTTTTTATTAAATAAAATAATCATAACTATAGTTTAACTCTTTGCAGTTACAAGATGTTGGCGATTTCGACCATAATTCTTAGAAGCTATAATTAACAAACCAAATATCAAGACTTTTTTCATTTTTTGCATAAATATTTTTATAATGTCTGTAAATTGTTTTATTTCGTTTATTTATTCTACTTTTAGGATTTTTTTCAAAGTTATTAACAATTCTTCGCCTCTTAATCCATTTCCTTCATTAATAATAATTCCATTTTGGTCTATCACAAAATTAGATGGAATACCTTTTATCCCCAAATCTTTAACTAATTTATTGTTCCAATTGCCCTCTGCAAAAACGTTAATCCAAGGCATATTTTTTTTCTTTTTATAATTATTAATTGGCAAACTAATATTAGGGTCAATTGAAATACTTATAATCTCAAATTTATCGCTTTTTAACTCTTCATAAGCTTTAATTAAATTAGGTAATTCAGCAATACACGGTCCGCACCAAGTCGCCCAAAAGTCAAATAGGACATATTTTCCTTTGAGACTTTCCAAAGATATATTGTCTGTTTCTAAACTGTCAGTAAATTTTGGTAATGAAAAATCTAACATTTTTTTGCCTATTGTGATTGGCTTTTCTTTTGAGTATTCATAGAAAATATAATCTCCATAATAAGTATCTCTATACTCAGTAATGATTAAATTTATTAATTCTTCTGCTTTTGTACTATCTTTAATCTTAAATTTATTAAAACTAACTTGTGCTGCTAAGTTTGCAGCGACAACTTCCCTATTTTTATTATTTTTAAATTTATTAAAATATTTTTTAACTTTATTAGAATCAATGTTCCAAAAATAATTATTAATATAACTATAATTAATTTCCCAAAATTTAGCGTCATCAGGAATGGAATCACAAAAGTAATTAAAATCAATCTTATATTCAGAAACAGGTAACTCACTGAGCTCTAATGAGCCATTCATCCAATCAATCAAATAGGATTTGTCTTTGGTTAATGAATATTCAACTTCTTTAAATTTCGTTTTGTAATTATAATTTATAATTTTATTTACTATACTATCATAATTATGTTGTCTTTTTATACTATCTTTAACAAAAATTAAATCTGATAAAGTCGTTGTTTGACCAAAGTAATCTGTAAAATTATTCACAGTTACTATATCTTTTAGAAATTCATCATTAGAACTAAATTCACTATTTACATTATAATCTGGTAATAAACTTTCGTCAAATATTATTTGTGTAATTTCACCTTTATTTTTGTTAATAATGCAGCTTAGAAAATCACAACTACCATCGTTTTTATTAAAGTCAAATTGAGTTCCATTTCTTGTATTTAATCCGTATCCATCAATTTGATAAAATATTGTATCATTATTGCTTTGTAAATCAAAACTATATTTATTTAAATCACCATTAGTTTCAATTTTTGTCATCGTTGTATCTAAGATTCTTTCAAAATTTGAATTATAAACTATTAAATATACATTTTTATTAAATCTTTTTTCAGGAAATCCACCTAACTTAAAATTTAAATTATAATCATTTTCTTTATATGCAGTATTTATTTTGATTTTATAAGTATTTCTAAATTCTGCACCAATTGTAAAAGTAACATTATTCTTATAAGTTAAATATTTAAAATCATAATTACCTTCAGAATTAACTTTAAATATAGTATCTATAGTTTTAGAATCTTTATAAGTACTTATTAATATTTCAGCGTTTTTTATTGGCTTATTATTGAAATCCGTTACTTTCCCATAATATCTGATTTCTTTATTAGTTTCGTTGCTTTTTACCTCATTGTTCATTATTATAGCAAGAATTAACAAACCAAATATCAAGACTTTTTTCATTTTTTGCATAAATATTTTTAGTTTTAATTATTTAAAAAAAGAATATAACTATTTTTTGAATATAAAAAAAATATTTTTTTTGGGGAGGTGAAATAACTATTTTGATTATTAATCGTTTAATAAATAAATAAAGGTTTGATTATTAATTATCAAATATAATACTTCAATTTTCAATTTTTCTAAGATTAATTTATGCTAAAGTCTAAAAAAACTAATTACATTATTTTTGTTTTATTAATTATATTTTCTATCCATATTTCAAATTCTCAATCAATTAAAGACCCTGCGATGAGAACAATTAATGGGCGAATTATCGACTCAAAAACTGGAAATGTTATTATTGGTGCGAGATTGAAGTTAGATGATGGCAAAAGAGGCACCTACACTAACACCAAAGGGCAATTCAAATTACCGATATATAAAGCTGACAAAAATCTTAGAATTAATTCTTTGGGGTATAAATCTAAATTGATTGAAATTGTAAACCTAAAAGATAGTGCTGAAATCGAACTAGTTCCAGAGCCGATAACTAACTCTACAACAAATGTAACCGCAAATATTGAAGTAGAAGAAATAATCAAAAGAGCTATAAATAAAAAAATTGAAAATCAAAATAAATTAAAAACTTTTGAAGGTACATTGTACTCTAAATTAACTATTGAGTTAGATGGGAGTATATTCAACAGCACAAATACCACAACAAAAGCAAATGGAAATACATTGTCAATCACTTCTTCCTTAGGTGGGAACGATGAAGATGAAGCAAAACAACAAAGACAGATTGATAAAATGCAAATGTTTATTTTGGAAACTTTTGCAATTAATTACAAAGACAAAGAGCAAAAATTAGACAAAAATTTTATACTTCAAAGAAGACAAACAGCAAATTTTCAACCTCAAGATAATATCCTCACTTTATCAAAATACGTAAACTTTTATGATGATAACGTGAAGGTAATTAATGTGAATATTGTAAGTCCGTTGAGTAAAAATGCTTTAAGTTATTATAATTACAAATTAATTGATAGAAAACTTTTTGAAAATCAATATATCTATATTATCGAAGTAAGTCCCAAAAGCGATTTGTACCCAGGGTTTATCGGTAAGATTAATATTTTGGAAACGACTTATAATTTAGTTGAAATTAATTTGGAGCCTTCGGCGACAACTGCAATAGATTTTTTCAAATTCATTTCTTTTAGTCAGAAATTTGAAAATAATGAAAATGATATTTGGTCTCCAACATTATTAGAAACTAAAGCAAGAGCAAAAGTAGAAATTTTGTCGGGCGTAATTGATATTGGAGCAGATGTTACGGCTACATCGATGTATAATAATATCAAAATAAATAAATCACTTCCAGATAGCGTATATTTAAACTCAGTGCCGACAGTAACTGTTGCTAGATTAGCCGATTCTGCAAAAATTGAATTTTGGGAGCAGAACTCACTACGTACTATCTCTGAAAAGGAGTTATTTATTTATAATAAAATTGATTCTTTGGCTAAGTTGGACACCAGTGAAGCAACTAAAGAAGAAAAGAATGTAACGTTTTCTGTATTACCAATTTTGGACTATAATAGAGTTGCAGAGGCGGAATTGGGGTTAAACCTTACTTCTAAATTTTTCAAAACATTTGAAACAGAATTTAAGGGCTCCTATAGTACTGGGCAGAAAAGATTTTTCGGAGATGCTGGAATAAATTTACCAATATATAATAATAAAAATTTTAAATTAGATGTGAGTGCGAAATATACTAATCAGCTCGAAAATGCAATTTTTGGCAGACAATACGAACCTATTGTCAATAACTTATTTGCTAATTTAATGCAGAATGACTTTTATGATTACTATATTAATGAGGGAATTGATGTAAAATTAAATTCAAAATGTGAGTTTATTAATCTATCGCTTAATTATCAAAATGTAAGGAATTATTCTGCCTTCAAAACTACTGACTGGTCTATATTCAGAAGTTATAATGGTAAGTGGAGAGAATTAGATTATATGGATATCAATGACTTAGTTGATGATGGGCATTATAACAAATACATTGCAAAATTAGACTTTTGGAATGATTCATATAAAAACAAAGGGAATGACTTTAAATTTAAGTTAAGTTTGAACGGAATGGCAGGTGAGCAAATTTTCAATAATGAGACAAATACCACTAATAACAAATTTAATGCAGTCCAAGCTAAAGCAAATCTATATTTGCCATTATTTTATACTGGTTACCAGCCGATTGCCTTGGAGTTGCATACAAGTGTGAGCAGAGCAAGCAAAGACTCGCCAAATCAATATCTATTTAGATTACCGACACACCTTGGATTTATCACCACAGATTTTGCATTTATGACCGCACCACTTGGCTATTACGGTGGGTATGAGATGCAAACTTACGGTGCAAAATTAAATTTATCGGACTATCTATGGCGAGGTGTCGGATTACCTACTTATGAGGGGCGTGGTCCAGAGCTTAGCTTTACTGTTTTGACAGGGAAAACTCTGAATAACAGAGATAAAAGTTATATAACTACTAACGGTCAATATTTTACAGAAGTTGGATTTGGGTTTGATAGAATACCAACATTTATATCGAATGTTTTTTATTTAGGATTTGAATTAAGATTTGGCTTAGGTCCAATCAAAACGACAAACACAGGTTTTGCAATAAATATCAACTTCCCTTTTTAAGATAAGCATTTGTGGAATTAAAGATAAAAAAAAAGCCAACTATCAGTTATATAGTTGGCTTTTTTGTTTAATAGTATGTTGTTGATTAAGAATAGTTTAAGAATGGATTAGGAATTCATTGAAATAAGGAATTCTTTGTTGTTTTTTGTATTTTTTAGTCTGTCCAACATAAATTCGATAGACTCGACTGGATGCAAATCATTAAGCACTTTTCTCAAAATCCATACTTTATTTAGAGTATCTTGGTCAAGAAGTAAATCTTCTCTTCTCGTACCAGACTTATTGACATCAATAGCTGGGAATACTCTACGTTCTGAGATTTTTCTATCAAGAACTAATTCCATATTACCAGTACCTTTGAACTCCTCAAATATCACTTCGTCCATTCTACTACCAGTCTCAATCAAGGCAGTCGAAACGATAGTCAGTGAGCCACCTTCTTCGACTTTACGTGCAGCACCGAAAAATCTTTTTGGTTTGTGAAGTGCCTGTGCATCAACCCCACCAGATAAGATTTTACCAGAGTGCGGTACAACTGTGTTGTAAGCTCTTGCAAGTCTTGTGATAGAGTCCAATAAAATAACAACGTCCTGCTTTGCTTCGACAAGTCTTTTGGCTTTTTCTAACACCATTTCAGCAACTTGCACGTGTCTTTCAGGCGGTTCGTCAAATGTAGATGCGACAACTTCTGCATTTACCGAACGTTGCATATCAGTTACTTCTTCTGGTCTTTCATCAATCAATAAAACAATAAGTTTTACTTCTGGGTGATTTTTGGAGATAGAATTAGCGAACTGTTGCAATAAAATTGTTTTACCAGATTTTGGTGGAGCAACAATTAGACCTCTTTGCCCTTTTCCGACAGGACAAAGCATATCAACAATTCTCATAGAATATTGCATTGGAGTAGTTTCTAATTGCAACCTTTCATTAGGATATAATGGAGTTAGGTTATCAAAAATAGTTCTATCACGGGTAACGTCAGGCGAAAGGAAGTTTACACTTTCAACTTTTAATAGTGCATAAAATCTTTCATTATCTTTTGGAGGTCTCACCAATCCATTAACAGTATCACCAGTTCTAAGAATAAATTTTTTGATTTGTGAAGGAGACACATAAATATCTTCTGGCGAAGGTAGATAGTTATAGCTTTGTGATCTCAAAAAGCCATAACCGTCAGGCAATACTTCTAATACTCCACCACTTGCTAATAATCCCTCAGAATTGGGTTCATGATTTTGCATTTGGTTTTGAGTTTCAGCAATTTTTAGCACTAATTCATTTTTTCTTAAATCAGTGTAATTAGGAATATTTAAGTTTTTAGCAATTTCGGTTAGTTCTGCGATTTTTTTGGTTTTGAGCTGACTCAAGTCAATGATAGTATGTTTTTCGATAGTACTTTCTTTGATTTCACGAGGTTCTTTGAAGTCTCTGTTGTCCCTTCTGTTGTCTCTATCGCGATAATCATTAGAGTAGTTATCTCTACTATCTCTGTTGTCTCTACTATCTCTATTGTCTCTATTATCATAAGAAGACCTATTACTATTACTATCTCTACCACGCATTGGTGATCTTTGATTATTATCTCTACCGGTTGTCAAAAACAACTCCAAAATTATTTATGAAAGATTTTATTATTAATAAGAATTAATGGGATATAAAGATATTACTAAGTAATTATTAATAATGTTTAATTAAATATAAACCTAAAACTAATGATTTTTGAATTTATTTCTGCCTGTCAAATAGGTCTATGAAGAGTAAAAAGTATTTTTGTAAATGTATAATAATTATTTATATAATTAGTTTAAAATTTCGGAGAAAATTTGAATCATTTTTATATAAAATTAATAAAACTATGTACATACCTTTTATTAATTTAAACAAGGCGAGTTAATCACATACAAATATAATATAATTTTTGATAATAAAAAATAAGATAAATAAATTTTTACATTTTTTTAGTATTAATTTAATTTTTTGCATTAATTAGACAAGTATTTATTATTTTTGTAATTAGATAAGTTATTAGATTTATTTCTTTGGGGGGAGAAAAAGTCTTGAATAAAGATAATATTTATAATGATGATTTAGATAGCAGCAATATTAGTAGTAATACTAACTATAATTCAAAGGATTCAGATGATTCGGATTTAGAAAATTTGAATAATTTGAGTAATCTGAATAGTTCGAATAGTTACGATATTGATGGTAAAACTTCTATTAACAACCAAAATGAAGATCCGACAGATAATCCAACTGATTTTAATTTTGAATCTGGTGTCAAATATTCTTCTACCAGACAATCTCCGGTAAAAACTAATTCTAAGAACAAATCAAAGATTAATTCAAAATCAGAAATAAAAGCAACCCTTAAAGAAGCATTTAAGAATAGTGAGTTTTACATATTTTTTAAAGTATGGCTCAATATTAACAGATGGGGATTGTTTGTTTATATTATAATTGTTTCATTTTGCGTTGTATTTTTCGTTTCAAATGTAAGAGTAGTTACAAAATTGTTAGATGATATTGTAAAGCTCAACAAATTCAGAAATGAAATAAACAGTAAAAATAAAATATTAGAAGTAAAGTTAGTAGAGATGCAATCACCAGAAAGAATCAATAAAATTGCAATTGAACAATTGGGGTTTGAAAAAGCGACAGAAGCACCATTTTATATTGATAAATCAAAATACTAATAGTAGTAATAGTAGCAATCACACTACAATAGTTAATTGAAGACAAATCTTAGAATAGTTTGAGAAAATGAAATGTTAGATAAATTAAAAAGTAAAAATAAATCAAGTGAATATAAATCGAAAAAATTATGGAAATTCTATTCTGTAATTTTAGTAATTATACTTGGATTTATAATAATTGCAGCTAAATTATTCAAGGTGCAGGTATTAGAACGAGAAGAGTACGCCCTAAGAGCCGAAAAGCAACACCAAACACAACTAACATTAGCAGCTGAAAGAGGTAATATTTATGATAGAAATGGTCAGATACTTGCCACTACAATCAAAACTATTACCATTGCAATAGACCCAAAAGTATTAGAAGACAAAAAAAGTGTTACAAAAGAACTCGCTGAAATTGTTGGACTCAATCAGAATGAGATATTGGCTAAAATCAATAAATCAAAACGCAGTTTCGTAAAATTAGCATCAGGAATAGATTACGAATTAATTACAAAACTTAAAGCTATACAAGATAAAGGATTAATTTTAATTGAAGAGCCAAAAAGGTCATTGCCTTATGGTAATATTGGGGTTCAAATTATTGGTATAACTAATTTTTTGAACAAAGGGCAAAGTGGAATTGAATTAATTTATGATACTTTACTTAATGGTAAAAATGGATTTCTAAAAACATACAGAGATGCGTTTGGACATTTAAGAGTATCCGCTGACCACCCTATTGTATCTGCTATTCACGGAAATTCTATACAATTATCAATTGATATAGATATACAAAGGATTGTAGAACACGAACTTTTGGCAGGTATGGAACGCTCTGGAGCAGAAGCCGGTACTGTGATTGTAGTAAAGCCACAGACTGGTGAGATAATATCTATGGCTTCTTATCCTACATTTGACCCAAAAAATATTAATAAGAGTTCAGTCGAAGGAATGAGAAATAGAGGTATTACAGATATATTCGAGCCGGGTTCTACTTTTAAGATGATTACTGCTGCCTCTGCAATGCAAGAAGGATTGATAGAAACAAATACTATGGTAGATGGATTAGGTGGTGTAGCCAAATTCAAGGGCTATACAATTAGAGATGTTCACGGAATTGGAAGAGTACCATTTAAGAAAGCGATGGAGCAGTCGAGTAATATTGTATTCGCAAATTTGGCAAATAGAATTGAAGATAATAAGTTTTATAGTTATCTAAGAAATTTTGGATTTGGGATTTTGACTGGAATAGATTTCCCAGGGGAAGTAAAGGGTTCGATACCAAAACCAGCTAATTTTCATCATGGTTCAAAAAGATATATGGGTCACGGATATGGATTGTCTTCTACTGCTCTACAAATGGTAAATTCTTATTCAACATTAGCAAACAACGGCGTGATGATGAAACCATACTTTTTGAAAAAAATATTTAATAATAAAGGAAGTGTAGTTCAAGAATTTAGACCAGAAACTATTAGAAGAGTTATAACCGATACTATTGCTCGTAAGGTAACAGATTTATTAGTAGCTGTTGTAGATAGTGGCTCTGGTAAGGCAGCAAGAATTAGAGGAATGAGGGTAGCAGGCAAAACTGGCACTTCTCAACAATTAGTGAATGGTGTTTATTCGAAACAAAACTATAATGCCTCGTTTGTAGGGTTCTATCCGGCAGAAGACCCACAGGTTGCTGTAATTGTAGTAGTTGACAGACCAAAATTTAGTATTTATGGTGGTGCTAATTCTGCTCCAATATTTAGAGATATTGCTGTAAGGATAATGAATATGTACCCAAGTTTTTCTAAATATAGAATCAAAGAAAGTGAAATAAATACAAATAGTGATAGTGTAATTCGAAAAGTTGATAGTGTTTTTGTGCCAGCAATCTCAGGTATGAAAGTAGTAGATGCTATTAATGAATTAAGTATTTTGGGACTTAAGTTAGGTTCACATACTAATGCTGGATTTGTTTTTGAGCAATATCCAAAAGAAGGCGAAAAAGTACCAGTGGGTACAAGGGTAGATGTTACAATCAAAGGTTCGAGTGAGAATTTGTCGAATAATAATGACATAAATTCAAATAAAAATTCGGAGACAAACTCAGAACAAAACAAACCTAAAATTATCAAACATAACGTAATTGGTTTATCTATCAGAAGAGCAATATCTATTCTTCAGAAAGACGGGATATTGACTAAAATTAACGGTAAAGGAATAGTAAAATCACAAAATTGGTCTATGGACAAAAATGGATTTCAGGTTTGTTTACTTATATGTAATTAATTGTTTAAGTTAACAAATTATGTGTTGGTTAACTTAAAAAGAATTTTTATTATAATTTTCTGTTTGTGATTGTAGTTGTAGCTTGGTCGGTTGGAGTTACTAATAAATCTTGTATATTGATATGTTGTGGCATTGATGCTATCCATAATCCAATATTAGCAATATCTTCACCAAATAGTGGTGTAAATCCATTATAAACTTTTTGTGCTTTTTCTTTATCCCAATTAAATCGAACAAGAGAAAACTCTGTTTCTACCATACCTGGGTCTATGTTACAAACTTTGACACCGGTGCCATTTAAGTCAATATTCATACTTTTTGAAAGGGCTCTAACAGCAGATTTTGTGGCAGAATATACATTTCCAGATGGGTACATTTCTCTGCCAGCAATTGAGGCAATATTTATTACAAGTCCTTTTTGTTTATTTACCATAATAGGCAAAATAAGTCTAGAAATATACAACAGACCTTTGATATTAGTATCTATCATAGTTTCCCAATTATCCAAGACGCCATTTTGGATTTTTTCTAAGCCAAGAGCCAAACCAGCATTATTTACTAAAATATCTACTTTTGCGAAAATATCTTGATTTTGCTCAACAATATTAGTTAAATGTTTGTTATTTCTAACATCAACGTCAAAAATGTTAACATTAACTTTAAATGTATTTTGGATTTTTTCTTTTAATGATTCTAACTTTTCAATTCTTCTTGCCAAAAGAATTAAATCATAGCCGGCTTCTGCGAATTTAATAGCAAAAGCCTCACCAATTCCTGCTGAGGCTCCTGTAATCAAAACTGTATTGTAACTTGAATTTTTCAATTTTAATTATTTATTCTTTATTTACTAGTTTTTTTATTTCTTCATAGAGATGTTTTTCGTCACCAGGTGCGTACCCATTATGAGTATAAACTATATTACCTTTTCCATCTATCAAAAACGTTTGAGGTGGATTATTGACATTCATCGCACGTCTAAAATCACTATTTTCATCTAAATATACTTCGTATTCCCAGCCACGACCATTTACAAATGGAGCGACTTTTTTGGTATTGCGGGAGTCGTCAATGGAAATAGCAATAATTTTTACGCCAGTTTCTTTTTGCCATTTTGCGTAATGTTCGTTTATGTTATTAAGTTCCAAAATACAAGGTTTGCACCAAGTAGCCCAAAAATTAATAACAAAGGGTTTGCCGTCATTATTGAACTTATCAGTCGAAACAGTCTCACCTTTTAAATTTTTTACTTTAACTGCTGGTAACTTTTTTTCCTCTGAAAGCGTCTTATTCACATTAAGCGTTACAAAAGTTAAAATAAATAGTAGTAATAAAGAAATTTTGGTAAAATTAGTTTGATGTTTAGATTGTTGCATATTATCCTTTGTTTTTAAATATTAAACTTTTTTATTAATTTTGTTCTTAGTTTTAATACTGATTTTTTAAATTATAGTTTCAAATTTATATAATATTATAAAATATTAATAAATATCATCTAATTTGTCTTGAATTATTTTTCAATATAAATTAAAAGTTTTAAATTGTAATAAAATTATTATATTCAATAACGTCAAATAAACAATTACATTTTATAAATCATAGGAGTATCTAATGAAAAATAAATTACCATTTATTTCAGATAATTTTTCTCAGCAATTTAATCATAATATTAACAAGTTCATATTTGTTTTATTGATTTTGGTTTTTTCTAACTTAAATCTTTCTGCACAAAAATTAGAAATCACTAAAAGTGATACAAGTGTTTTTGGTAATTCATCACAAGCTGAAATTTCAATTAATGCGAATTTCAGAAATCTAACAGACCAAGACTTAAATGTTAAATGTAGTATGTCGGTTATAGAATTAATTGGTTCTGATGAAAGAGATGCATTTGGAGTATTTTTGGGACATTCTGCAACGTTTTGTTGGGGTGATGTAAACGACCCTGTAAAACCTGGTTTTTGTTATGCACCACAAAGAGCTTTTTTTGAGTCTGATTTCAGTATCAATATCCCAGCAAATTCAGAAAGTAAAGATGCTTGGTTCAAGGGTTACATTTATCCAAACGGATATAATGGAATATCGAAAGTTAGTTATACATTTTTTGTAGAAGAAAATCCAAATGAGTCTGTAACTTTTCAAGTAACTTGTGAAGTTCTTGTATTATCTGTCGAAAAATCTATATCAACAATTAATGTGTTTCCAAATCCAACAAATAACAACTTAAATGTTAGAGTTGAAGATGGAAAATTACCAACAAGTATTCAAGTATTTTCTTATGATGGTAGAATTATTTTAGAAAAAAATATCAACAACTCAGAAGATTTGAATTTAGATTTATCTAATTTTTCTAACGGAAAATATTTCTATAATTTCGTTGGTGGTGAATTGAACAAAAACTCAATTGCTTTTAATGTTCAAAAATAATATATTTTGAATAATAGAAAATAGTAGAGATTGATGAATATTTATATATATTAAAAAAAGGAGCCGATGGCTCTTTTTTTGTTAGATATTTTTTGTTTAATTTGATTAATCATTGATTTTATTAATCATTTGTTGAGTTGATAATGAATAATTTTCGATATTTTGGTTGTTATTTATGTCAGTAGTAATTTTTTTTGATAGTTCTTTACCTAACTCTACTCCCCATTGGTCAAAAGAATTAATATTCCAAATAAAACCCTGTGCAATAATTTTATTTTCATAAATGGCAATTAATGTACCAAGGGATTTGGGCGATAATTCATCTAAGAGTATAGAAGTTGATGGTCTTTTGCCATCAAAAGTTTTGTGCCTTGCCAAATCTTCATTTTTAATATTGATATCGGAAGTTGATTTTTGGTTCAATTCATTAAGTGCAGTTTCATAATTTTTGCCAATCATAAGTGCTTCACTTTGAGCAATATAGTTTGATAATAGTTGCTGATAATTAAGTTGTATTTTTTCTAATAATTTGGTGTTATCTTTATTCTGGCTTGTTGTTTGTGAGAATTTGGAGAAAAGGTTTTTTTTGACACTGATAAAATCTATTGGAATGATATTTTCACCTTGGTGGAGTAATTGGAAAAATGAATGTTGTGCATTTGTTCCAGCTCTTCCCCATAAAACAGACGCAGTTTTGTAGTTTACTTCATTGGAATTTATATCATAACTTTTGCCATTACTCTCCATATCAATTTGTTGCAAAAACTCAGGTAACATACTCAAATTATGACTATAAGGAATTACAGCATAAGAATTATAATCCAATACATTGCGATGATAAATCCCAATTAAAGCCATCATTAATGAAATATTATTTTCATAATCATTATTTACAATAGTTTCAATAAAATTTTTATCCGCTTCAAATGCACCTTCTAATAATTCTTGATAATTATTCCAACCGATAGTAAGAGCAATAGAAAGTCCAATACCTGACCATAAAGAAAATCTACCGCCTACCCAATCCCAAAATTTGAATATATTATGTTCAGAGATTCCGAATTTAAGACAGAGCTCAACATTTGTAGAAATTGCAATAAAGTGCTTTTGTATGTCTTCGAATTTTGCATTTTGTGTTACCAAAAATATTTCTTTGGCTAATTCTGCATTAGATATTGTTTCTAATGTGGTAAAGGTTTTGGAGGCAATTATGAATAAAGTCTGTTCGAGATTTACCTTATTGATTGTCTCTAATAAATCACTTGGGTCAATATTTGAAACATAAAATGTTTGAATATCTGAATTATTGAAGTTATTTAATGCATTTGAAACAAACTTAGGACCCAAATCAGAGCCACCAATTCCTATATTAATAATGTATTTAAGTGGTTTGCCGGTAAATCCATTAATTTCTTGATTACGGAATTTATTTACGTATAATTCCATTTGTGATTTTACAGCATCAATTTCAACTTTTATATTAGGATTTGCATCTAAAAAATTAAATTTATATTTTGAATTATCGTTATTATTATATCTTAATGCATAGTGTAATACTTCCCTTTGCTCGGTGAAGTTTACTTTGTCACCATTCAATAATTGGCTCAACTTTTCGGAAATTGGGGATTTCTTTGCCAGTTGAACTAATTCATTTAAAACAGTTTCATTTAATTGATTTTTGCTGAAATCAAAATAAATATTGTTAATCGATTTTGTGAATTTTTGCATTCTATTTTCATCAAAATCTAAAATATTATGATTTGTACTATTATTGCAATTAATTTTAGATTTTAATTCATCGATTAATTTTGTAAAATTATATTCTATTTTCATTTTTTCGCTTACTTATTAGTATTGATATATTTGAAATTCTTAAATTAAATTATAGTAAATTATCTTTATTTTTTCAAATAGTTTAATATTAAACAATTGAAGAATAATAACCATTATTATAATTTAACTTTTCAATAAAACTACACACTCAATTTAATTATTTTTATTATAAATAATACTATGATAATATTAATTTTTTCTATTTTTTTTTAGTTTTATATTTATTAATTTTATCATATTTCTGAATTAGTGTTGTAAATATATGATTTAAATAGTTTGATAATAAAATTTAATATTATGAAAAGAAAGATTTAGAAATAAAATTTAATTGCATCTAAGAATATTAAAAATTTAACATAAATAAATAATCAGCAATTTATTTTTATGGCACTTATATTGAATAATTAATATTTGTGAGTTATAACTAATATTATTTGGATAATATTGTACATTATTATTAATATTACAACTATTTATTTTTCTAATATAATATTGCTCTTACTGCTTTTTTACTTTGTATCAATGTTATGAGGTTAATTTAATATGATATTTAGACAACATTTATTTAAAAATAGATTGCCATTGATGAATAGAGCGATGGATGCCTATGCTTTGAGACAGCAAACAACTGCCAAAAACATAGCTAATGCAACATCACCAAAGTATAGGCCAGAGAGAGTAAAATTTGAAGAAATGTTTGTAAACCAAGAAGTTGTAATAAAAGGGGCTACCTCTGAAGGTAATCATATTCCAATTGGTATGTCAAATGGCGGTGATGTAGAGGGTGAGAAAATGGACAGAGAAATTCCTGAGGCAGAAATATTTTTTTCTGGTGAAACTCACGTAAATATTGATAAAGAAATGTCAGAAATGGCTCAAAATCAAATTAGATTTAGATTTGCATCTTTATCTACAAAGAAGTTCTTTAACGGAATGCAAAGTGCAATTAGGGGAAGTAGTTCGGGTTCATAGGTTAAATTTAAATTTACTTTTAAATTTACTTTTTAACATTTCGAACTTTTTCAATTTTTCGATTATTTCTAAGAGATAGACTATAACTGAAGAAATTACCTAATTTAAAAAAAAGTTGAAAATTAAGTAGTTTTTCTTATAAAATAATAGATATATTAATATTTTTTCATATTATATTTGTGGTGTAATAAATGGCAGAAAATATATTTTCCTCATTTGATATAAGCGGACAAGGAATGTCTGTTCAAAGAATGAGGTTAAGTTCGACAGCAAAAAATATTGCTAACATAAATACTACAAAAAGTATTGATGGTGAACCGTACAGGCGAGAAGTAGTTGTAGTCAGAGCAATTCACGGAAGTCCGTTTGATGAAGAGATGCATCACTTCATTTCGATGGACAAATCCAGCCCTGACCACGCTCCTACAGCTAAGCAAGGGAAATATCCACCAGACTACAGTGTTTTGCAAGCAAAAACAGCTAACGACAATTCTGCTCCAAGGATAATTTATGATCCTCATCACCCAGATGCTGATGTAAATGGTTACGTAAAAATGCCAAATATCAATATAGTAACTGAAATGGTGGAGATGATATCTGCTCAAAGGGCATTTGAAGCAAATACTGGGGTTGTTGATTCTGCTAAAAATATTGCACGTAATTCTTTGGAAATTTAAAATAAATAGAAATTATTTAAAATTAAGAGCGAATTATGAAGCAAAATGAAATTAGTTGTGAAGAATTCATTTATTGGTATAATTTTTTATAAGATAGATTAAGAATTATAAGTATAATTAATAATTAAAAAAACAAATTAAAACTCAAGTTTAATAGTATGCAAATATCCGTTTATAAAGATCCTTATATTCAATCGTACCAAAAATCACAGAGTTTGGGTAAAGACTCTGGAGTTATAAATTCTGTAAATCAATCTTTTGCTAAGTCGGTATCGAATTCGGTACCTAATTCAGTATCTAATTCTATTTCGAACGTTAGTTCTAAGCTGAAAACTGCAAAAAATAATGTAACAGCAAAAGTTACAAAGTCAGTTGGTTTGGAGAATGATATTAAATTGAATTTTGCAAAAATACAAAACAATCCCAATTTATTACTTAGTGATAATGAACGAGATTATTTCAAAAGTTTATTTCCAGAAAGTGCAGAGCAAATTGAAAAACACAAAGTATTCAATAGAAATGCTAAGGTACAAACTCAATCAATTAACAAAGGTTTGATATTTGATAGCAGAATTTAATTTTGTTGAATCTATTTAGTGATGTGATGTAGTGATTTTTATATAGTAATTTCTAAATAAAGATTTAAGGATTGAGTAAAAAATCTTTTTTCATTCTATACCTCAATTATGGGCTTATCAATATTCTGATAGGTCTTTTTTTTGTCTTGTTTAAGTTGTATTTTGATTCGTCAGAAATACTAAATTATCCCAATTTCTTTTGCTCTTGTGATGGCTTGAGTTCTATTCGCTACTTCTAATTTGTTGTAGATGGAGTTCGTATGCTTTTTGATAGTACCCAAAGCAACAAATAGTTTATCCCCTATTTCTTGGTTTGTCATACCGAGTGATAATAATTTCAATACATCAATTTCTCTTTCACTCATTCCTTCGGTATTTTTCTCTTCAATATTTTCGTTATTTAATTTAATAGTATTTATCAATAAAGAGACAAAATTAAATTGTAACTTGTTATCATTGTTAATATGCAAGATAATTTCTTTTAATGGTTCGTAAACTAAATTACCTTCATTAATATAATTTTTTGAAAAGCCACTTTTGTAAATTATATTAATGGAATTAGCGAGGTGATTTTTCCCTTTTTCATAATTAGCAAAATCCACTTTGTAATTACTTTCAATGTTTTGTTTATGTTTTTTGAAATATAATATTGATAAATATAATTCTACGATTGATAAATATAACAAAGCTTCATTAGCCAAATATTCATCAAATAACGATTTTAATGAATTTTCCGCTTCATCAAATAATTCTAATTCAATAGCAATGCGAGAGTTATAAATTCTAACATATTCATCTAATTTTATTAATGAATTATTTTGAATTTGATAATAAATTGAGTTCAATTCCGTGAGATTATTAGATAACTCATTATTTTTGGAATTTTTATTATAATTTTTATTATAATTTTTATTGGAATTTTTATTACCTAAGTTATTCAGATAAATAATATATTTTGCTTGAATATTCAAAGTTTTTAATTCCCAAATAGCCTTAATTTGTGAATTTTGATATTTTTTGGTGCTATTAATAATTTCTAATGAATTATCAAATTGGTCTAAATATAATAATGATTCTGATAAACTTGTAGAAGAAAACATTATCATAATTCTATTAAAAATTTTGATTCCTTGCTCATAAGCAATTTTGAATAATCTATTACTTTCTTCTATATTATTTTTTAGAAATTCAATTTTTCCTTTGCTCTCATAAAAGAAAGCTTTCAGAGGAGATTCTGTATTATTAATGTATAAATAAGGCATTGAAGAAAATTCATCTAAGAACTCATAAGCTTTTTCAATTTTGAGTTGTCTGATTAAACATTCGGTATAATTTCTGGCTGCAATGGATGCAATATAATAATTTTCGGCTTTGACACCTAATTGAAAAGATTTGTATAGTGATTCTTCAGCTTTTGCCCATTTTTTGCTAATATTAGCACTTTCCCCTATTATTTGTTCGATAGTACTATGCAACAGATAGTTATCTTCTTTAATTTTACTTTTCGCTAATAATGCTTGCTGGTGTATAGTATCTAAATCATTAGGATTTCTGGTATAAATTGGTCCATCTTGAATAGTTTTGATTAAAATTAAATGGGCTTCCAATTCTTGAACTAAATCAGTGGTAAAATCATTAGGATTTTGTAATAGTTTTTCAACATTATTGACTAATTCTTTGACATTTTCTAAATTTCCAGTCAGACAAGAAGCCCAAGCTAAAAGTATAGAAACAAAAGGATATTTTTCAATGAATTCATTGGGCAAATTATTAGCTAAATTTATAACTAAGTTAATTTCACCGTTGGTGATCATAATTGTAGCTAACTCTTCAAAGACTTTCGAAGCCAAACCATAGTCTTCTGCTTTGATAGAATATTCGAATGCTTCATTATATAATTTATTTTCAAATAACCATTCTGTAGCTCTTTGGAATAATTCAATGTATTTGTTTTGGTACCTTGATTTAAGTCTAAATTGTAATAAATCGCTAAATAGATGATGATATCTCCACCAGTTTTTATTTTCGTCAAGAGGAATTAAAAACATATTCGAATGAAATAAAGTATCAATAATTTCATAAGAATTATCTTTTTGTAGTACAAAATTAGCTAAATCAGCATTAAATCTCTTAAATATTGAAGTCATAATAAGAAATTCTTGGATTTCCTGAGATTGATTATTAAGTACTTCTTCTGTAAGATATTCTATTATATAAACATTATTGCCCGAAAAATTATTAATAAAATCATCAAGATTAGTTTTGGATTGCATCGCTATCGCTGCTAATTGAATACCGACAGCCCAACCCTCTGTTCTAACTTTTAATCTTTGAATTTGTTTATCATTAAATTCTTTATTAACAATTCTACTTAAGAATTTTTGAGTTTCATTTTTTGAAAATCTTAGGTCATTAGCACGTATTTCAATTATTTCACCATTAGCTTTTAGTCTTCCCAAATTAAGTGAGGGGTCCACTCTTGAGGTAATAATGAAATGCAAGTTATTTGGAGCATTTTCTAAGATATAATTTAGAGAAGTATTAATTTCTTTATTTTCGATATTATGATAATCATCTAAAACAATTATTATTTGTTTGTTACATTCAGCAATTTCATTTAGAAATACAATTAATATATTTTCTAAATCAAAATCATTTGTAGATTTAATTATTGTTTGAGAAATTGGTAAAATTGTTGCGTCTGATTGATTAATGGTAAAAACAAGGTAATTTATAAACCTGTTAATATCATTATCAGAAATATCAAGAGATAGCCAACTGATTATATTCTTTTTATTCTCTTCTAAATTTATCTTGGTAATTATCTTGGTAGTTATCTTGCTATTTATTGTACTATTTAAACTATCTAACCAAGAAACAACAGCGGTAGTTTTGCCAAATCCAGCAGGGGCAGAAATTAGAACTAATTTATAGTCAAGAATATTATCAAATTTTACGTTTATTCTATTTCTATTAATAAAATATGATTTTAACTTAGGTACAAAAAGTTTGGTGGATAATATTTTTGAATTTTGAAGAGTTGACATTTTTTAATTATAAAAATTTCAAGCCAATACTAAGTTGATTAAAAAAATTAAAAAAAAAAAATTATTTCTTATTTATTTTTATCGTATTTATTTTTATAACAACGAAATCAAACAAAATAATTTTAATTTGTTTGATTTAATTTGATTTAATTTATTATGAATTATTTCTCTTCGATATTAATACTAATAATTTTTAGGTTTAGGTCTCTTAGTTTGATTAACAAGCTATGGAATTGAGTTTGATCTTCAAAAAAACCGTATAATTTAGTGATGCCATTTTCATTACTAATGACTTCCAAATCCAAAATCTCACCAAATGAATATGATACTTCGCTTTGAATTGTAATAAAATAGGCATCAGAAAAATTATTTGATTTTTTGTTTTTGTTCTTATTTTTTAAAGAATCAAAAATACAACCCAATAAGCCCAAAAAACCGAGCACACTTAACATAATAAACTTTATTTAATGTTGTTTAGTAAACAATTACATTTTTTGATAATACAAATTTATATTATATTATTAAAATATTAATTATACTTAAGTTTAAATGTTGGTTTATTTAGTATTATGTAAAGTTGTTTATTATGGCATAATCCTACTTATCAATCCCTGCTAAATCCAAAATAAAAGCATATTGCAGAGCAATTTCTTTGATTCTCTCAAATCTACCAGATTTTCCACCGTGTCCAGCTTTCATTTGAGTGAATAAAAATAATTTATTTTTATCAGTTTTGTAATCTCTAAGTTTTGCGACCCATTTTGCTGGTTCCCAATATTGTACTTGTGAGTCGTGCAATCCAGTAGTAACCAACATATTAGGGTAGTTTTGTTTTTTTACATTATCATAAGGAGAATAAGTTAACATATAATCGTAATATAACTTATCGTTTGGATTTCCCCATTCTTCGTACTCACCGGTTGTAAGTGGTATAGTTTCATCAAGCATAGTAGTTACAACATCAACAAATGGAACAGAGGCAACAATACCTTTGTATAATTCTGGTGCAATATTAATAACCGCACCCATCAATAATCCACCAGCACTTCCACCCATAGCGAATAATTTATCTTTGTTAGTATATTTTTTCTCTATCAAGAATTTTGATACATCAATAAAATCATTAAAAGTATTTTTCTTTTTGAGGAATTTGCCATTTTCATACCAATCTCTACCTAACTCCTGACCGCCTCTGATGTGTGCAATTACATAAACAAATCCCCTATCCAATAATGATAATCTTGCTGTAGAGAAATACACATCCATATTTACTCCATAAGAACCATAACCATATTGTATAGCTGGATTACTTCCGTCTTTTTTGATACCTTTTTTGTAAACTATCGAAACAGGTATTTTGACTCCATCTCTAGATTTTACATAAATTCTTTCACTTATGTAATCACTCTTATCATACCCGCCGACTACTTCTTCCTCTTTTAGTAAAACTCTTTCCTTTGTATTCATGTTATAATCATAGATTGAATTCGGAGAAGTAAGTGAAGTGTATCCAAATCTTAATAATTCTGAATCGAAATCTAAATTAGTCCCAGATGAAACGCTATAAACAGGCTCACCAAAATCTAAATAATGCTCTGCTTTATTTTTTTGATTGATGACTCTGATTTGCACTAAGCCATTTTTTCTTTCTTCTACCACCAAAAAATCTCTAAATATCTCAATATCTTCTAAAAACACGTTATCTCTGTGTGCAATTAATTCTGTCCAATTATTAATACCAGTGTTAATTAAATTTGAAGTCATCAATTTGAAATTTTTGGCGTAATGATTTGTAACGATATAAAATTTATCATTATAATGTTCAATGTTATATTCCATATTTTTAGTTCTTGGTTGGAATATTTTAAATTTCCCATTAGGTTTGTCTGCATCTAAAAATCTAAACTCCGAAGATAAAGTGCTAAAAGTACCAATTAAGATATATTTTTCAGATTTAGTTTTTGAAACACCAACAGAAAACATTTCGTCTTCTTCTTGATAAACAAGTACATCGTTTGCGGGATCTTGTCCCAAAGTATGTTTATAAATTTGATAATCTCTTAAAGTAACAGGATCTTTTTTGCTATAAAAAATAGTTTTGTTATCATTAGCCCAAATTATCTCGCCAGAAGTTTTTTCTATTTTTTCTTTATAAACTTCTTTTGTCAATAAATCCATAAATTGAATAGTATATTCTCTTCTGCTTACTGTATCAATACTATAACTTATAATTGAATTATTAGTACTGACTGAATAATCACCCAAATTAAAATAATCTAAGCCTTCAGCCATAATATTTAAATCTAATAAAATCTCTTCAGTATTTTTGAGATTTTCTTTTTTGCGGCAATATGTTGGGTATTCTTTCCCTTCTTCAAATCTTGAATAATAATAATATCCATTATCTTTGAATGGCACAGAAATGTCATTTTTTTTAATTCGGGATTTTATTTCTTCGAAAAGAGTTTTTTGCAAATCAGTTGTATGCTCCATTGACTTTTGAGTATATTCATTCTCATCTTCCAAATATTTTATTACATCTGGATTTTCTTTTTGGTTGAGCCAATAATAATTATCAATTCTTATATTATCATGTTTAATTAATTCTTTCGGTATTTTTTTAGCTATTGGAGCATTTATCATTTTGTCTTTTGCCTTTTGATTACAAGAATACAACCCACTAATAAATATTGTTAATGTTATAATATTTATAAATTGTATGGATTTTTGACTTAAGTTGTTGTTTTTGTGATATTTGTTATAATTTATGTTATGAATATTTTTATAAATATAGTTAAATTTTAAATATATTGTTTTAATACGATTGAGTAAATTCATAATTTTAGTATTAAATTGAAAAAATATAAAACAAAAATAAGACAATTTTTAGAATAATTTTTTGATTATTTAATATATTCAAATAATTTGTATTATTTTTGTAGATTGTATTTTTATAAGCAGCATAAAAATCAATTCAAAAAAGACTTTAAAAAATAAAATATTTTAAGAAAATATTACAATACAACATTACTTTAATTATTGTAATTTAATCAATTAAGAGTTATTTAATTAAGAATATTTAATTATTTTTTACTTTTAAAATAAATGACAAGAATTATTGGTCAAGTAATTTTTTATTATCACTTTGGTATATTACTTTGATGATTAATTTTTTATTTTTTTATCAAAGTTTATAATTATTTTTATTTTGTTTTTTTTATACTGTTTTTATTATAATTTGATTTTATTCAAAATTTTTCAATTCAAACAAAAATTTAATAATGAGAAGTTACAAGAAAAGTTTGGTATTATTAAATACTCCTAAGTTATTAATCAAAAATGTTTTATTCAATACATTATTTTTATACTTAGCAATATTTTTAATAAACTTTGAGAACGGCAAAAGTCAAATTGTTGATGTATTTAGTGACCCAACTAATAATTATTACCTAAATTCAAAATTACTTTTTGATAGAGGATTAATTCATTATTCAGAATTAGAGGTTGTTAGGTCACTCCAAAAGTATGACAATAGTTCAGCAACTGACAAATTAAGATACTTGCAACACAATTTAGCTATTACAGAGAATAACTATAAATTAGCTGAAACTAAAATAGATAATTTTATTTCACAGAGAGACAACTCACCATATTTACCATTTGTTTTTTATCAAAAATCATTGATAAATTTTGAATTGGATAATATGGAACAAGCCGAGATAAGTTTTAAGGAAACATATAATAATGCCATTAAAAACTATAATCAACGTAAAGATTCAATATACTTAGAGTTGGCTCACAAGTCGCTTTATTGGAGAGGAGTAGCATTATCTTATTATGGTAAAAATATTGAATCAGAAGAAACTTTTGAATTGTGTAGCAAAGAATATCCAGAAGGGCAATTTGCCGATGATGCCTTATTTGCTTTGGCACAAATAAACGAAAACAAACAAGAATATGAAACTGCAATTTCATTATACAAACTAATCAGAACCAAATATCCAAAGTCAAATCTTTATATCTCTACTCTTATTCGTGAAGCAAATAATCATTTGATGTTAAGGAATTACAACTCAGCATTATTGACATTAGAAAGAGCGGAGACAATATTTATTTCGATTGCTAATCAAGATAGTGTTGGAATTGATTATGAGAATCAAACTTATTCAGAAAATCATAGAGAGAATATAACATATTTGCGTGGTGAGGCAAATAACCAAGCCGGAAATTATGCAAATGCACTCAAATATTATGTAGCATTTTTGGAAACATATTACAATTCACCTTTGATTAATCACATAAGATTGGGAGCTGGTTGGTCAAATTTGAATTTAAACAATTATGAAGAAGCACTCAAGTATTATGATTTGGTAATTAAAAATTCGAATAATAAAGATTGGAATGCGAAATCAATTGCTCAATTATACAGAGCAATTTGTTTGCGAAAGTTAGATAAGAATGAAAGTGCAGTCAAAGAATTAGTTGCCTTATCTACAGAAAATTCATATCCATTATTGGGGCAAGTATTGCTTGAATTGGGGCAGTATTATTATGAGATTAAAGATTATGAAAATGCAAAAAAATACTTAGAAAAAGGTGACCAAGAAGCTATTGACCCTGTAACAACAACGAGAATTTATATAATGTTGGGTGCAACTTATATGGCTTTGAACTTGAATGAAAAAGCAATAAATGTATATAATAAAGCAGAACAATTAGCAAAAAATAGTTCTGAAATAATAATGCCACAAAAACAATGGTACTTATCTGAAATTGCTTTTAAAAATGGTATAGCTTTAATCAAAAATCAAAAAAACTCTGAGGCAATTCCTTATATAAATCAATTTTTATCAAATACCAAAGATGAAGAAAGAAAAGAAGAAGCAATGTTTTGGTTAGCGGAAGCTTATTACAACTTAAGTCTTTTGAACAATTCGATATTGATTTATACAAAATTATTAGATGATTATCCAAATTCTAAAAGAAGAGAAGAAATTATATATGGATTGGGCTGGTCATATTTTAGATTACAAAAATTCAAAGAGTCTTCAAGAGTATTCGGGGATTTGGTCGAAGAATTTCCAAAAACAAAATATGGTGTTGAAGTATTTACAAGACAGGGAGATGGTTATTATCTTCTTAAAAATTATCCAAAAGCAATAGCATCATACACAAAAGCACTAAAATTGGGTCCGAATACAGAAGAAGGACAATATAGTGCTTATCAACTATGTCACGCTCTTTATCAATCAAATAAATATGAACAAGCGATAACTTCATTGCTTAATTTCATTAGTCAATACAGAAAATCTACTTTGGCACCAAATGCTACTTATCTTATCGGTTGGATAAGATTTTTGCAAAGGCGATATGCTGAAGCAATAGACAACTTTACTTTTTTGATTGAATCTTACCCACAAAGTATTCATATTCCAAGAGCTTATTATGCGATTGCTGATTGTCAATATAATTTACAACAATTTGAAAAAGCAATGAACTCTTATAAAATAGTTGTAGAAAACTACCCTTCACATCAGTTAGCACCAGAGGCTATGAGAGGCGTTCAACAATGTTTGATACTTTTGGGACGTGAAGAAGAAGCAATTGAAATTATCAATAATTATACAGACAAAAACGTAGATTCTCCATTCTATAGAGATTTCAAACAGAAAGCGGCTACAATACTTTTTGAAAATAGAAAATATAAAGATGCTATCACTGAATATGAAAAAATAATTGAAAAAACGCCAAATAATTCTAAAAATGCAGAGGCGTATTATTGGATGGGAAAAAGTTATGTTTCTATGACAAATTACGAAGATGCAAAAAAATCATTTAGAATAATAACAGAAAAATATAAAGATAGCGAATTTGCACCTTTGTCTTTATTTGAGATTGGTTTGACGGAGAAAAAGCAAGGTCTAAATAACTTAGCTGACTCTGTATTTAATTCGGTGTTTGTCAATTTCCCTAAATCGGGAGTTGCTCCACAAGCACAATTCGAAAGAGCTATATTATTTTACCAAATTGGCGATACAGTCAAATCTATGCAAACATATAGATTTGTAGCTGACTCTTTTGCAATAAGTGATTTTGGAATTGAGAGTAGATACCGCTTGGGTAAATTTTATAGAAATAACAACAAAAACAACGAAGCAATTGAGGAATTTAGAATATTATCAGAGAATTTAATTAACAAAGAATTGGCTGCTGAGGCACAATATAGAATTGGTGAATTATTTAGAAAAGATGATAAATTAAATGAAGCAATAATTGCATTTGAAACTGTGAGAGTAAAGTTTGAAAATTTTGAAGATTGGTTTTCATTGTCTTTATTAGGTTTGGGTGAGATTTATGAACAACTCGAAAATTATTCGAAGGCGAGAGAAGTTTATACAGTTCTCGAAGAATTAAGATCGGCAGACGATTTTGGAAAAACTGCTAAAAAAAGATTACAAAGAATTAAAAACAGGTGATGTTTGATTTTGATATTTATTTTAGCAAAGTGAATTTAACAATTTTAGTTTTTATTTCTAAAATCTATATCTTTTCTATTTTTTATTTAACATTAAATAAATTTGAATGTTTATGTGTATTAAAACAACTAAATACTTTTTTATTAGTATAGTTCTGGTAATTTTGTCTAATTATGTATTATTAGCACAAACAGATACTACAACTCAAAATATAAAAAAACCAAAAGCAGAACCTATGGATTTGCCGAATGCGATAATTTATGGAGAGGCATATTTGAATGTAGGTAGTAGTGTAAAACAAAATCCGACTTCAATACCAAAATTAGAGGGTAAAGAATTAGATTCTTTAAATTCATTAGAAAAGCAAAATTCTTTATTATTGCCACCAGTTGGATTATCAAAAGATATTTATTCAAGATATAAAAACAAAGGATTTTTAGATTTTAGCTTTGGTAGTTTTATTACTCCAGAGATTATAGGAGCCTACGAAATAAAAGCTGGTGATTATAATTTATTTTTTAATGGTGGTTATAATTATAGTTCTGGTCATACTGATGAGGCGAACTTCAGCAAGTTGTTTTTGGATATCAAGTCTGATTATATAGCTCCAAATAAATATTGGCTTTTCGGTGGAAGTAAAACGAGGACAAACTTATTTTTTAAGTCAGATAGTTATAATAATTACGCAGGGTTTGAGAATACGGTCAACAATCCAGATTTTATTGTAGAAAATAGAACAAGAACGCAATTAGGATTTAAGTTAGATGTTGATGGTAATTACGAAGGATTTGATTTTAGTTCGGGTGCTGGGTTCAATTTAGCCGGCATCAAAGGAGATAGCACAGACTTGAGTGAGCAAGGTGTGAATGGTTATTTGAAAATCACTAACCCACTGAATGATTATAGAATGGGTTTAAATGTAAATCTTAACTTGAATAATGTAAATAATATTAGCACTAATTTTATACAAGCAAATTTATTTGGTGGATATAATATAGATGTTTTTGATATAATTTTTGAGGGTGGAATTCAGTTAGCCAAAGGAACTATAAGTGATAGTCGATTTGGATTGCTTTTGGGAGGACGAACTAATATTAGATTAAATGAAAATGTAACTTTATTTGGTGGAGTAGAAAGTGGTTTGGAAAATAACAACTTTACTTCATTAATGATTTTGAATCCATATCTAAGTAACAATGCAATGTTTGATTATAGATATAATATTGTAAAAATTAATTCTGGTATTTGGTTACATTTTGATAAAGACTTTGGTATAAAAAGTAAAGTTTCGTATTCTATTACCGAAAATTTACCAGTATTCGTAAACGATTTTCAGAATACTTATAATACTTTGAATAATTCATTTAATATAAGTTATGAAAATGCAAGTATTTTGAATATAAATGTTGATACTTATTATAATTTTACAGAAAATGACAATTTGGGCATAATAGTTGATTTGAATTTTACTAAGTTAGATACAGTAGGTCAAAATATTCCATATTTTTCGCCACTTAATCTAATGATATCATACAAAAGAAATTGGAATGATTCATTTAGTTCAAATGTCAATTTTAATCATTTGGGAAGTAGAACAACTAACTTAACCAATAATGTTACTGTAGAAAGTTTTAATGCTCTGAACTTGTTTTTAGAATATAAATTACAAAAGAATCTAATGTTTAATTTAAAGTTAAATAATATATTAAATAGTAAAATTTATATATGGAACAATTACATTGAAAGAGGGCTTTTTGCAAGCTTAGGAATAAATTGGCAATTTTGATACATAGTTTATAATAATTTTGATTACATAGTTTGATACAAAGAATAATTAATATCAATTACTTAATATTTTGATTAGTAAGTAGTTGGTATTTAGAATAGTAGAAATACTTAACACTACAATATAAATTTATGGCAATATTTGGAAATAATTCACTAAGACCAGAAGAAAAGGTTGGTGGATTTGAATCAGGTGTAGATGACGCAGGACTTTTTTCATTGAATGAGATGGAAGAATATCCTGGTATATTGCCAAATTTTGAATTTGAAGATCAGTCTGTAACGTCGATAATATTTGAGAAAGAAGGGAAAGATTTTACTTTTAAGCCTCAAAAAATTGAATTAACTCCTCAAGATAAAGTAAAACCAATAATAAACTTAAATCTTGATAAAAAAGAAGAACAAATTGATATCGAAGGCGAGAGTTTCTTTAAACAATCAAAAACAGAATTAGGTGAAAGTGAATTAAGTAGTTATAAAAATAATTTTGATAAAGATACATTTGATGAAGAATACGGTGGTGATAAATATGATTTTACAAAAGAAGAAAATTTAGATAATAGATTTAATGTTAGTAAAGATGATAATGAATATGTAGATGATGAATTAAAAAGTATTTTAGAAGGTAGTATCGGTCGCAAAGATGTCAAAAAAAGCAAACCTACTTTAGATGATTTGAGATATGATGAAGTATCAGGTAAAGATGAAGCTGATAAGTTAAATAATGATAATAACGAAGCAATTGATGAGTTAAAGAATGAAACAATGGATTCTTTTTTTGATTTTAGTTCAATAAATGCAGACAAACCTTCACAATTTAATTCGGGTGATGAAGAGATAAAAAGCGAAGAAGAATTAGAAGAGAAAAAGAAACGTAAAAAAACGCCTCTTTGGTTATTTTCATTGTATTTATTTGCTGGTGCATTAGTGTTAACAGCAATATTGGGTTTAGTTTTTTGGAAAGTTATTAATAAAAAATTTAATTTTGATGGGAAACAAGACTCAACTAAACTTGAAAAAGTAATTATACCGCTTGTGATTAAAAACAAAAAAGAATATCCTGAGAAAAAATCAAGACATACTGAATTGGTTGCAGAAAATGATGATGTTAAAGTTGAATTAAAGGTTGAGATAAAACCTGAAAAAGAGAGTGATACTTCACACGATGATTCACATAGTAATGGTGATGACAATTCACACGGTAAAGTAAAAGATAATAAATTAGATTTACATAGTACAGATGAAAAAACAAAAATTGAAACAAAAATCACATTTAAAGATAAAAAAGAAAAGACTAAATCAATTGACAATAAAGTAGATCATTCTTCTGCTCACTCTAAAGATCACTCATCTGATAATAATGGTCAGAAAGAAGATTCTCACAGTTTTTCTAAAGATAATGCTAAAAAAGAGATTAAAATAGATGTTAAAAATCCAATTGATAATTCTAAATTTAGTATTAAAAAAGACAATTATTTAGAAGAAGAAAAGAAAACAGAAAGTTTAAGAGATATTAAAAAAGATAAAATTGATAAACCAGATAAATCGGATAAAATTTATAACAATAAGTCAGAGAAATCTAAAGACTTGGCAAAAACAAATAACATTGAGAATAAAATAAAAAGTGAAACCTATATTGACAGTAATAAAAATGAAAATGTAGAAGATGATAAACCAGAATATTCTGTCCAAATTTATTCTTCATTATCAAAAGCTGATGCTCAAGATATGTTAAAGAAGCTTAATTCTTATGGCGTCAACGATGGGTTTATTATTACTCAAACTATAAGAGATGAATTATGGTATAGAGTAAGATATGGTAAATTTAATTCTAAAGATGAAGCAAAAAATAATGCAAGTAAATACGGATTTAATCAAATTTGGATAGATAGAGTAAAATAGTTAAAATATTATAAAATAATATTATGTATTCATATTATTTTATAATTTAAAATTTAACTTGCTTTATTACGTTGTTATTTTTTGATGAATAGAGTAGTGTAGACCTAAAAAGATTAAAGACTTAAGCTTCTTTTTCTTTTATACAATAGCTTTGGGGGAGGCGCTTGTGTACCAAAACAAATTTAATTCAAATAAAATAAATCAATCGAGATTATCTGAGGGTGGTGTTAATATAAAATTACCTTGGGATAGTAATACAGCAAAAGGATTTTTTGCTGCCATTATGATATTATTATTATTATTCTTTATTTCCCCACTACTCAATATTACCGACCCTCCAATAATACGGGAAATTAAAACTATACCTATAGAACTATTGATTTTAGGTTCTGGAGATGGCACTGGTCTGAGAAAAGGAAACTTAACCGAAGAAGGTAAAAAAGGTAAAGGCGAAAATCCAACAATTAACATTGAAGACGCACAAAAAACTCCCAAAGATGCAAATAATAAGAAATCAACTACTACTAATACTGATATTGCAGATACATTTTTACCTAAAAAAGAACTTTCTGGTGCCAAAAATAACACGAATGTTGCTGGTGATGACAATAAAAATGTCGGTGATAATAAAAATGGTGATGACTTTGGTTCTGGTTTGGGTAGTAATGGCAAAGGAAAGGGTGCAGGAGATGGATTTGGAGATATTGATTGGGGTGGAGGCGGAAATCGTATTGTATTACACAAACCGTTACCCAAATTCCCTAATAGTGTCAAAACATCTGGTCAAATTGTATTGAGGTTTAAGGTGTTGCCAGACGGAACAGTTACAAGCGTTGTCCCGATACAAAAGGCTGATCCAGAATTGGAACAAGCAGCAATAGAAGCATTGAAAAAATGGAGATTTAATCCACTTAAAGAAGACTCACCCATAATGATGGGCACTATTCCTCTTACTTTTATACTTAGATAATATTATTTTTGGAATAATTAAGCAGGTTTAATAAATAGTTTTAAATAGTAATAAATCATCTTTTGAAGATTTTTTAGAATATTTTATGTTGATATTAAATTAATTCACTAATTTAATTCATTATTATAAAATATTTTTTTGCTTTGTCCTTTATTAACTTTTTATAAATTTTATTTTTTTAAATTAATTATTTTAGATTATTGTTTTAGATTAATAATTTTGGATTAAATTAGATTTTATTTTATTAGTGAATTTTAATAAACGAAATTAAGGTATAGATGTCTTATAATATTGCGATTATTGGAAGTGGATATGTAGGTTTGGTATCAGGTACTTGTTTTGCTGATACAGGTAACAATGTTGTAGGTGTTGATATCAATGAAGATAAAGTACAAAAAATGACAAAAGGTGTTTGTCCAATTTATGAACCAGGTTTAGAGCATTTGATGCAAAAGAATATCAAAGAGAAAAGACTTTCTTTTACAACAGACTTGAATACAACTGTTCTAAATTCACAAATTATATTTATGTGTTTGCCAACACCACCGAATGAAGATGGCTCTGCTGATCTTGATTATGTATTAAATATGGCAAATGAAATTGCAACATTACTCAAAAAAGAAAACAATAAAGAATTCAAAATTTTAGTGAATAAAAGTACTGTACCGGTTGGTACTGCTTCTAAGGTTAGAGCAATTTTGGATAATATTTATCCAGATAATAATTTAGAAGTAGTGAGCAATCCAGAATTTTTGGCAGAGGGTTATGCAGTCGAAGATGCACTAAAACCAGATAGAGTTGTGATTGGAACGAGAAGCCCAAAAGTTGAAGAGATTATGAGAGATTTATACGAACCATTTTTAAGAAATGGCAATCCTATATATTTTATGGACGAAAAAAGTGCAGAAGTAACTAAATATGCTGCCAATTCATTTTTGGCTGTAAAGATTTCATTTGTTAATGATTTAGCAAGGTACGCAGAAACTGTTGGTGCTGATATCGAAAAAATTAGAATTGGAATTGGGTCTGATAGTAGAATAGGCAAAAAACACCTTTACCCTGGATTGGGTTATGGTGGCTCTTGTTTCCCAAAAGATGTAAAAGCATTAGTATATTCATCTAATGAGCATAACTCTACATTACAATTAGTAAAATTAGCACAAGAAATTAATAACACACAAATTGATTATTTTTTGGATAAATTGTTTAATTATTTCAAAAATGATATTGAAGGAAAAACTTTTGCAATTTGGGGACTTGCTTTCAAACCAAACACAGATGATGTTAGAGAAGCACCAGCTTTTTCTGTAATAAATAAATTGTTGTCAAAAGGTGCTAAGATAAGAGTATATGACCAAGAAGCAATTGAAAATACAAAAGAAATTTATGGTGATAAGTTAATTTACACAGAAGATCCGTATCAATGTGCTGAAGATGCAGACGCTTTATTAGTTATAACAGAATGGCTAATTTTCAGAAAACCAGACTTTAATAAATTAGGTAATTTATTAAAGAATAAAGTAATTTTTGATGGTCGTAATTTATATGATAATAATGAATTAGCTAATTTAGGATTTAAGTATTTTAGTATAGGACGTAAATCAGTTGAATAAATAAATATATTCTAAATATTCTCAGTTTTTTTTAGTTTTTTTAGCCACTGTATAATAATTATCATCTATTTGATTAATATTATACAGTGTTTTTTTTTATAATGGGTTAGTTGAGTTTATAGAAGAATCTTTTCAAAAATTTAATCGAATAATATTTTGATTGAATTAAATATTATTTACGAGGTTCTTTGAGATGTAATTTATAAGAAAATCAATAAATTACTAATTAATAATTGGAATTTATGGTCTATTAATTAAGAATAAATTTTTATTTATAATTCATTTACAAGCAAATTGAAATTAATTTGGCATATATTTTTAATATTACTATTTGGTTATTATTATAAACTTCAATGAAAGTTAATTTTATTTTAGTTATTTTTGATATAATAATATTAATAACAATAGTAAAATTAAATATATAAGTATTTTTACCGATATATAGGTCGATATTAAAAACAGTAAGTTTAATTTGAATATTTGAATATTTATATAATATTTGATTATAATAATAAAAAGAGACTAAATATGGCACAAGAAATTGATGAATTTGAAGGTTTGGACGAAAATCAAGAACCTGAGAAATCCAAAAAGAAAAAAGGCGGAATGTCATTGCCTGTTATGATAGGTATAGGTATTGGGGCAATAGTAGTACAAGTTGTATTGATTATTGTAGTAGTAAATTTTGTTTTGCCAAAATCTGGAGCTGATGAAGCTAATCACAAAAGTGAAAAAATGACAGAAAAACAGAAACAAAAAAGTGAAGATGAGAAGTTTTTTGAAGGCGATACAGATGAAGAAGACTTTTTTGCAGAAGAAAAAGAAAGAAAGTATTTGGAAACTGATAAAATTATAACAAATCCTAAAGGTTCAACTAAGTTTGTTGTGTTAAATTTAGGTTTAGAATATAAATTCAAACCTGAAGTACCAGAACCGGAGCGAGCAGCAGATAGCGACTTGATGAAGAAGTTAATGGCGAGACTTAAAACTACTGTAATTCAAGATATCGGTTCAAAATCAGTTGATGAAATACATAATAGCAGAAGTACTTATGATGTTATGATTAAAGAAAAACTAAAACCAGTATTTAAAGAAAGTAAAATTTTCTTAAGAAACGTATTTATTGTAGAATTTATAATTCAATAGAAATTTAAGTTAAAGAGTTATTTTGATAAAATTATCAAATATAATTAATAATAATAACTTTTAGACTAAAAATTAGGGAATTAAATGGCTGATGTTTTATCACAGAATGAGATAGACAACCTCTTATCCGAGATGACAAGTGGGCGCGTGGATGTCGATGATGTACTTATAAAGAGTAATAGTAAGGCAGAGGTTACTACTTATGACTTTAGAAGACCAAATCGTATATCCAAAAATCAAGTAAGGACTTTGCAAAATATTCACGAGAATTTTGCAGAGGTTTTTGGTTATTATTTAGTTTCAAAGTTACAAACAGTAGTTTCAATTTCTGTTACATCGGTTGACCAGTTATTTTACTCTGAGTTTATATTATCAGTATCTAATCCAAGTGTTTTATATGTTTTTGATATCGAAGGAACTGATGGTAATGGTATTTTAGAAATGAGTCCCCCATTAGCTCTAACTTTGGTAGAGCGGTTACTGGGTGGTTCTGCTGATATTACCCCAAAGGCAAGGACTATAACACCAATAGAACAAGCAGTTGTAAGAGGAATAATAGAACACGCTTTATCAGATTTGAGAAATGCTTGGAAATCAATAGCCGAAATCAACTTTAAATTTTCGAGATTGGAGATGGAGGCAGATTTTGTTCAGATTGCACCTTCTTCAGAAATTGTAGTAGTTATATCTTTTGATGTAAATATTGGAATTCATACATTTTTGATGAATTTATGTTTTCCTACTTTTGCGTTAGAAGAAGTATTAACAAAATTAAATAGATTACAAGTAACTTCTACTGCTTCGAAACAATCAAAAGCAAGATTAAAAGAAAATCTTGAAGCTCTACAGAATCAAATTTCGAGTACTTATTTACCTGTTCACGCAGAGCTTGGTAAAACATCTTTGACTGTTGGTGATATTTTGGACTTGAAAGAAGGCGATGTAATTAAACTTGATAAAAGAGTAAATCACGAAATTGAACTTATTATTGGTGGCAAAAGAAAACTTGCTGGTAGACCTGGAAGTGTTGAAGGTAAAAAAGCTGTCAGAGTTACTCGTATGCTGACAGAAGAAGATTTAGTCGAATTAGACTTAAGTTACAAAGAAAATGCAATAAAGTAGATAATTGAGTTTTTTTATTATTATTTTTACAATTGTTATTTTGATTGTATATTAAATTTTTTATAATTATTATTTTGATTTAGAGGAGAAATCCAAATGACAATGACTCAAGAAGAAATAGATGCTTTAATATCTGGTGGTGGTATAGAGGATATGAACGACGATAATGATGCTTTTGAAAGTGCAATGAATAATGCATCAACAACAAAATCACCAAATTATCCCGAAATTGATTTCCAATCTTCTAATGCAGGTTATTCCCCAATTGACCCTAAATTAGAATTATTATATGATTTACAATTACCTGTTTCTATTGAATTAGGTAGGACTAATATGTTGATAAGAGAAATTCTACGTTTAGGTAGAGGTTCTGTAATCGAATTTGATAAATTAGTTAGTGAGCCAGTTGATGTATTGATTAATGGCAAAAAGGTAGCTGAGGGTGAAGTTGTCGTTATTGATAAGCATTTTGGTATAAGAATAACTACTTTGGTTGACCCTGCAGAAAGATTAAGAGGAATGAGAAGGTAATTTGTATTTGATTAATACTAATTTCTATTTTTGTTAATATTTTTGAAATAGTGTAAAGTAGTTTTAAATTACATTTGAATTAATTTTAGCATAATTTTAAAATAATTTTTATACATATTCTTATCTCAATTAATGAATATACCATTTTTGAATACTTTTTTGTTATTAATACTATTGGTAAGTATAGTTGGGTTTATATCTTATTTTCTAAAGAGATATAATCCAGTAACAAATAATTCTATCCTCAAAAAACGACAAGTTAAAATTATTAATAGAATAAGTCTGACACCGAAATCACACTTATTTATAATTTCTTACGAAGGTAAAACTAAGTTACTTGGCGTATCAGACAATAATATTACTGTTTTGGACAATTTGAGTGACTTGACTGAAGAAGAGTTGAGTATGGTTGAAAATCAAAAATTGATGACAGATAGTTTTAAAAATATTTTAAAGAAATAAAAAAGATTATTATTTCAATAAAACAAATACATTTTAGATTTATTTATCCACCCACTTTTATATTCTCTATCAACTACATAAACTTTTATATCTGCTTCGAACTCTTTTTCGGTAAAGTAAATAACTTTTTTGGAATTTGATTTGTACTTTGTAAAAAACCATTTCCCTTCATTACCCTTTGCTTTGTATTCTTTATCCACAATAAATACCTTCAAATCAGCTTTATACTCTTTGTTTACTATAAATACAACTACATCTGCATTGTATTTTTTATCAACTTTAAATAATTGTTGCGAATTCAAACAATAAGTAGTTTGAATTATAAAATAGATAATAATTAATGATAGTTTAATAGATATTTTTGTCATCAATATTCAATTTATTATAAAATACTTTTAGATAAATCTAAATTTTAATTTTAGGCAATTTATATCTTTTTCTTTTTAAATACAATCTTTTTCTTTTTAAATATAATCTTTATTTTTTAAGTAAATTTTGTATTACTTTTTCAAATTCTTTGTTTATTTAAAAAAACAATAGTAAATTTGTAATTAATGAAAAAATAGAACTTAAAATAAAATTAGGAATTTTTAATGGCTACTAAGACTAATCCCAAAGTTAGTGCGACGACTAATAAAACAAAATCAAATTCTTCAAATACAAAAACTGCAAATAGTAAATCAACTAATGTATTACCTCACATTGAATTAAATCTAAGTAAAGAGGAGATGTTAAAAGCATTAAGACTTATGATTACTTCAAGATTTACTGATGAAAAGCACTTAACTTTAGTTAAGCAAGGTAAATCATTTTTCCATATTGGTGGTAGTGGTCACGAGTGTATTCAAGTGGCAATGGGCTTGACTATGGAAGAGCAAGATTGGGGCTGGACATATTACAGAGATATGGCGTTTTCGTATTCACGTGGAATGACTCCAAGAGAATATTTCCTATTGGCATTTGCAAAAAGAGATTGCCCTTCTACAGGTGGACGTCAAATGCCTGGTCACTTTGGTAATCCAAGATTAAATATGCCAACTCAGTCATCTCCGACTGGCACTCAATTTTTGAATGCTACTGGTTGTGCACTTGCTGCCAAAAAAATGGGCACTACTGACATTACTTATGTAGCTTCAGGTGATGGAACTACTTCACAAGGTGAATTTTATGAAGCAGTGAATTGGGCAAATAGAGAGCAATTACCTATCGTTTTTTGTATTCAAGATAATGGTTATGCTATATCTGTGTTGAAAAAAGATCAATCAATGGGTACATCAGTTTCTGATGTGTTCGGTAATTATAAATATCTGAAAAAAATGTTCGTTAATGGACTTGATTATTTTGAGTCTATTAGAGCTTCGAGAGAGGCGGTTGAATATATGCGTGAAAGAAAAGGTCCGGTATTGATGCACGCAATGGTTGAAAGATTACTTCCACACTCTTCGAGTGATGACCATAGAAAATATAGAAGTATGGAAGACTTGAATGATGCAATTGAAAACAAAGATTGTATCAAAATCTTATCTAAATACTTAATTGAAAATAATATTGTAACTAATGAAGAAATTGATGCAATTAAAGTAAGTGTTAAAAATGAATTAAATGACGCTGCTGATTGGGCTTGGGAACAACCAGATCCAGTGGCAGAAGAGTCATTATTACACATATTTGCTGACCCATCTACAAGAGATTTGGATTATGCAAAAAAAGACCCTACCACTGGCGAACAAGCCGTATTAGTTGATGCGATAAATCACGCATTAAAAGAAGAAATGGCTTTAAATGATAAAATATATATCTTTGGTCAGGATATCGAAGACCCGAAAGGTGGTGTTTTCACTGCTACTCGTGGCGTTTCTGAAGCATTTGGTACTGATAGAGTATTTAACTCACCGTTAGCTGAGGCATCTATCGTTGGTGTTGCATTGGGTATGGCTGTAAGAGGACTTAAGCCGGTTGTCGAAATTCAATTTGGTGATTATATTTGGCCAGCTTTTATGCAATACAAAAATGAAGTGGCGACGATGAGATACCGTTCGAATGGTGGATTTCAAGGTGGTGTCGTAACTCGTGTTGCTGTTGGTGGTTATATACACGGTGGATTGTGCCACTCTCAGAATATTGAATCAATATTCTCGCATATACCTGGTATTATGATTGCATATCCAAGTAATGCAATTGATGCAAAAGGATTACTAAAAACTGCATGTAGAATGCAAGACCCTGTTATCTTCTGCGAACATAAAGGTATGTATAGACTACCTTTTGCAAGAACCTTTGAGCCAGATGACAATTTTTTGATTCCTTTTGGTAAAGGTCGTATTGTAAAATCTGGTATTGATGCTACTATCGTTACCTACGGTATGGGGGTTAAAGACTCTGTGAATGCTGTAAAAAGATTTGAAAAAGATTATGGTAAATCTATTGAAATAATTGACTTAAGAACAATTATTCCTTGGGATAAAGAAATGGTATTAGATTCGGTTAAAAAGACTGGAAAAGTTTTGATGGTACACGAAGACACTTCCACTACTGGATTTGGAGCTGAAGTATGTGCCACTATTGCAAAAGAGTCATTTAACTATTTGGATGCGCCGGTATATAGATTGGCAGCCAAAGACTCACACATTCCATATCATCCTGTATTTGAAGATGATGTATTACCAAGCGAAGACAAAGTTTATGCTGAGTTAGTAAGTTTGATTAACTTCTAATTTAGAATAAGTATAGAAATATATAATAAAAACAAAGCCCCGAAGTAAATTTTTGGGGCTTTTTTTTTTGGGGAATAAAATAAGATTTAAATTGTAATATTTCTGGAAAAGGATAATTAAGTATTAATTTTTTATTTGAAATTAATTAACTAATTTGCTTTTTAAAATAAAGAAAGTTTAATTAATTTATGAATAGTTTGAAAATAAACACCAAAACTTTAAATGTGATTAGTGGACCAACTAAAGTTTTTCCAACAAGTCAAAAACCATTTTTGGTGCTTTGTGAAGACTTTCAAGAGTATGTTTATAAACATAACAGAGGTTCTAGTAATTTATTATTTAATGAATACATTAGTTCGATTTTTTTGAAAATTTTTAAAATAAATTCGCCTAAATTTTGTTTTATTTATTTTAATACAGATAAATTTCATAATTTAGAGGTTTTATTAAAAGATAATCAAGATTTAAATAATTCACATTTCGAAAAAATTGGCTTAGGATTTGAATACTTAAGTGATACGTTTGATATTATTGAGATAATTAACCATTTTCCACATAAAGATAATGACTTTTTAACAAAACAATTATTAAAAATTGCACTTTTTGATGTTTGGATAGCAAATGAAGATAGAGTATTTCATAATTCAAACTTATTATTTGGTGTAATTAATAAAGAAATAGTAATTTATGCAATAGACCATGGAAATGTTTTGAATAGTAATTCTGGTGAAAATATTTATTTCATAAATTATAACGAGAGTATTCTTAATAGTGATTTTGCAACTAACTTAATTTGTAAATATAAAAAAAATGAAATTGACGCTTTTTATAATGAAGTGATAAATGAATTTCAAGACAATATTCTGAATTGTCAAAATTATGTTGAAAATTTGACTAATGATAATATACCAGACAATTGGAATATAGATGTATCCAATAAACAAATTTACCTAATAAAAAATCTATTTAATAAAAACTGTACAGATTCAACTGTTGAACAGTTTAAGGAGTTTCTAAATGAAACAATTCAATCAAGATAATCTAATAAATAAAACTTATTTTTCATTAATATTTGTCAGACCAAGACCAATTATATCAGAACAATTTAGTATTGGATTGATTTTAATGAATTCTGATAATATTTTATTTGAAGTCTCTGACACCAAGTTAAAACAATTAAGAGGAATATTAAGTGAGAATCAAATATCAACAACTAATCTTTTCATTAATAATTTTAAAAAAGAAATTGAATTAATAAAAACAAAGTTAGTAAAATATCGAGATCCATTAATTTCAATAAATTTAGAAAATGATAGTAAAATCAATTTTGAACTGTTAAATAAATTATCAAAATCTTATAATAATATAATTGGATTTTCAGAACCAAATTATATTGATATGGAGATAGCTCAAGAAAATTTTAATAAATTCTTCTCAAAAATGATTTTTGATGAAAATGTTAAAATAACGGATAAAGAAAAAGACTTTATTATTTTAAGTAGAAGATTTAAAAGTACTATTAAGAAGAATGTTGATATAGATGTAAAAGCAGATGATTTGATTAGGTATTTTGATCTGAAAAATTACGAAGTTCCTACTAAATTAGATGTTTTAGGAATGAATGGAAAACTATTAACAACTCAATTTATAGATTTTAATTTAGACATACATCATTTAAATAATAGGATTTTACCATATTTAACTTTAGTAAAACAGAGTAAAATGATAGAAGGAAAGAATTTTATTGTTCATAATGAAACAAATGATTCACCTAATAAAAAGTTATTTGAAGACCTAAAAAATGAACCAAAAATAAATTTAATTAATATAAAAGAAGTAGATGAGATAAAAGATTACATATCTGAAAATGATGTACGTCATTATATTGAATCCTAACTCTTTACAATTAGATTAAATCTAAAAATAATATCCACACCATTAGCGTCTTTATACTGGAGATTTTGTAACCCCACCCCGTGAAAATGAATTTTCACGACCCGCCCCACAAGGCAGGTTTGAAAAAAAGAAATAAGAAAGCAAATAAGAGTGTAATTGAGTGCAGATATTGGAGAAAAAATGGAAAAAGAGGGTAATTGAGTGCAGTTTTTGAAGAGTACCCCACCCTTAATTCTCCAAATTTTAAGATTGAGCAGGAAACTTGAAATTAGGAAGACGACCCGCCGGTCGTCTCTACAAAATAGAAAAAGTGAAAATATAGGGTAATTGAGTGCAGTTTATAAGAATGGATTTGTTGTTTTGCTTAGGTGTTGATTGATGTAAGTATCAATATCAAATTTTCGTTTTAGTCCGTTGTAATTCATATATCTGATTTTGCCGTAAATAGGACGCTCCGCCCAAGCTCTATCGTGGAGACCACCGATAGACCAAGCAATTCCGACAAATCCATTGGGGTCTCTGCCATCAAGAGCATAATAATCATTTAGATAGAGGGCAATTTCTAAGGCATTTTCAGGGCTTTCAGACCATTCCAATATTTTTTTTGCCCAGTACATTCTCATATAGCCGTGTAGCTTGCCAGTGGCAACTAACTGCATCTGAGCAGCATTCCAAGCTTTGTCATAGGTTTGGGCATTCTCGAATTGTTCTTTTGTATAGAGAAACTCCCTTTTGTCCATTTTGTGCTCGTTCAGAGTTTTTTGAGCCCAAGTGTGGAAGCCATTGAAATTATCATAATTAGGGTTGTAGTGAATACAGTTATCAGATAACTCTCTGCGGATAATATGCTCCTCCAAAAAGGCATCTTTATCATTTTGCATAGTCGATGGCACTTCTAATTTAGTAATTTCGTAAGCAACTTTTTGATTTGAGATGTAGCCGTGGTTTAGATATGGCGATAACCCCGACTGCCCATCTTTTGAGGGTTCATTTCTGAGAGTATCATAAAGTTTTAATTTATTTAACTTAAAGTTTTCAAAATGCAGATTAGCAGCTTTTTCACCTGCGATTAATTTTGAATTTGGTAATTTGTCGGACGGTTTGTTTTTTTGAATTACGACTGAATTATCAATTTGAATTTTGTTAATATCTAAGTTTTCATTGGGTTGGAATGGAATATTGATATTTTCAAATTGACTAAAATCAAGTAAATAGTCGTTTAATAATTTTTTGATTTTGGGACGAATAGTATAAGCAGCAAATTCTTGTTTTGGCGAAGTAATCCAGATTGGTACAATATTATGAGCATCAACTTCAATGTGAATTATAGTTTCATTTTTAGAGTTAATTGAAGTTAAGACAATTTCTTTACTTTTTACAAAGTTTTTTAGTGGATATAATTCTGAAATCACACAAACTGGCGAAATAGAATTAAAATATTCGATTAAATTGTTTTCGTTGCCGCTGATGATATTAAAAGGGATATTTTGGTGGTTCAAATTTGTTTGCAATTCAATCAAACCGTCAGTCAAAAAATTATAGTTACGATTATTTTTGGCGTAATAGTCATCTTGCAAAAAATAGAGACAGATTAAAGCAGAATTAGTTTTTTGAGCGAGGTATTTAGCCCAAATGAGAGACCAATTATTTGCAGCTCTTAATTCCCTACTTACCCAATAAATAATGAAATTTGGTTGAGTTCGGTTAGGTTGAGTTGTATCTATTGATTGTGTGGTCTGATTTATGAATTTTGACAAGATTGCAAGTTTATCGTTGTTGTCATAAATATAATTTATGTCTTTTTCATTATTATTAAAATTATTAGAATCCATAATTCTTATTCTATTCAAACAGATATTATCATCAATTAAATTGAAAGAATTAGCAGAAAATGAATTTGGATCGTTAGAAAAAGAAGTCATAAAAAATCAACCTTTTATTAATTTTAGGTAAATATTATTTTCAATATTTTCAGAATCAATAATAATTTTGGAATCTGAAAGGATTAATTTGGGTGAATTTGTAATTTTTTTGGCATCAAACCCAGAAAATGAACTTGTCCCCTCTCCAAAAATTTTGGGTGCTATGAATATATGTAATTCATCAAATATATTTTGAGCTATGAAAGTAGATAATGTTTTTGCACCACCCTCGACCATAACAGATTTGATTTGATAAGTTGATAATACTTCTAAAACAGCATTCAAATCAAAATCGCCGTTAATTAATTTTAATTTATGGATTTTGACACCAGCAGTTTTGAGATTATTTAGTTTTTTATCATTTTTATCATTATCAACAACAAACATAATAGTATGATTACGGTAATCATCACCAAAAACATTTGAGTCCAAAGGGATATTATCGGAAGAATTAAGTATTACTCTCCACAATACTTTGATTTTATTATCTAATCTTACTGTAAGAGAAGGATTATCTTTCATTACAGTATTTATACCGACAATAATTGCATCAGATTCGCTTCTAATTTTATGAGTCAATAATCTACTATCATTATTAGTAATCCACTTGGATTGACCAGAGGAAGTGTTTATTTTGCCATCTAATGATTGTGCAACTTTAAGCACAACTTTTGGTAGTAGGACTACTGGTATTATCATTTCTGACAAATTTATACTTTCATTATTTGAGATTGAATTATTATTCATTTACTCTGACTTTATTTTCTAAAATTAAAAAGATTTAGGTTTAAACTATTTAATAAACAATTTACAAAATAAATTATAAAATTTATCTTAAAATAATGAAATTAATTAAACTGTTTGATAAAATTTTCATTTAATTTTTTTGCTTCATTTTCTAATAAACCAATTCTAACATTTACACCAGAATTTTCGAGTATTTTTATACCATTACCACAGACAAGTGGATTTGGGTCTTGCATTGCAATAATTACATTTTTAAATTTTTTATCAATTATTAAGTCAGCGCAAGGTGGAGTTTTGCCGAAATGCGAACAAGGTTCGAGATTTACATAAATTGTAGCATTAGTAAAATCTGGGCTCATGTTTTTTATAGTAAAGTAGTTTTCAGCATTTATGATTGCATTAACCTCAGCGTGTGCCTCTCCAAACTTAGAGTGATAACATTCTGAGATAATTTTATCATCAATACAAATAACAGAGCCTACATAAGGATTTGGTTCAACATTAGATTTACCCAATAATGCTAATTCTAATACTCTTTTCATTATATTTATTTCAAAATCGGTAAAATTATCATTTCGATTCATATTTCACTTTCTTTTTTTCTTAATTATTTTTTCTTATTTATTTTTCTTATTTATAATAAATATAATAATTAACTTTATCATTGTTTTTGTTAGTTCTGAGTCCTATTTCGAATCTATATAATCCATTGGCTAAATAATTATTACTATTATCTTTTTTATTCCAATCATAATAATATTCTTTACTTGCATTTATAAAAGGCAAATTATCATCAACTACTTGAAGATAGTTCATTTTTTTGTTTGATTCGAAGACTAATTCTTCATTAATTTGTGTTTTTTCAGTTGTGTTACTGTTGGAATTATTGTTATCGGTGGAATTATTAGCAGAATTAACTTCAGAAAAAGTTAATTTATAAATATTCAGAAAAACTTTTTCGGAAGTTGGGAAATAAATACTATTATCTTCGGTTTTTTTAAGAGCATTTATTTCAAAATTAATCTTAGAATTAGAATTAGAATTAGAATTGGTATAGGAATTAGTTTCGAAAATATTTTTTAAATAAGGAGTTAAATTGAAATTTTGTTCTTCTCTATTTATAGAATTTAATGTAAATGTTGGTGTGATTTTTTTTGAAAATTCTTGATTATCCACTTGATAATCAAAAACCAATTCTATTCTATCTCGATTTAAGAAATTGACTATTTTGTTACTTAAATTTTCTTTTACGTTTTGATTTGTGAGTAAGTCAAAATACTCATTGTCTATAACTATTTTTTTTTGTAAAACAGCAATATCATTATCGCTAACTCCGTCATAAGAAAAGTATAATTTATCGAATAAATCAAAGTCTAAGTTAATTTTTTCTTTTAAATTATTTTGATTGTCGTAGATAACCAGATTTAAATAAAATTCTTCAGGTTGCATATATTTTAATTCCATATCCTCAAATCCCATCTTAATTTCAATTTCAAAGTTAAGAATTAGAGGTTTGTTTTTGTCTTTGATTAAATTATTATTAACAATTATGGCTTTAAAATTTGCCAAATCAAACATTTGTATTTTTGCAGAATCATTAAATATTTTTTTGGTTCTATCTACCCTAGTTTGATTATGATTGTCAGTTTCTGAGGTACAAGAATTTATACAAGAACTAAGTAAAATAAGAACAAGTGAAGAGATAAAATAGATATAATTTTTATTCATTGTTATTTAATTGTTGTTTAGTTGGTATTTAGATTAATTATGATTTTGTTTTAGCTTGGTTTTCGCTTTGTATAATTTTTTAGAAATTAAAGTTCTGAATATTAAAGTATTTATAAATGTAAATTTGGAAAATAATTAAAAAATCAGTCTTCAAATTAACAAAAAAATAACTTTAATTTAGTTTCATTCGTCAAAATAATTAATATAACGTATTAAAGCAATTTTTTTATTGTATTAAAAAGATTTAATTTAGTTATAATTGAAGTTACAAAAATAAAAATATATTTTTTAATTTAAATAAAAAGGTAAGAATGACTAATCATAATTGTGATGTAGTGGTAATAGGTTCTGGTCCTGGCGGTTATGTTGCTGCCATTAGAGCTCAACAATTGGGTTTAAAGACAATCTGTGTTGAAAAAGCAGAATTGGGCGGTGTCTGTCTAAATTGGGGATGTATTCCCTCGAAAGCATTATTAAAATCTGCAGAATATGCAAATTTTTTGAAAGGAGCTGACAAATATGGCTTTACAATTAATTCTATGGATATAAATTTTCCAAAAGTAATTGAAAGATCAAGAGTAGTTGCTGGTCAAATGTCCAAAGGAGTTAATTATTTGTTTGGAAAATATAAAGTACAAACAGTTGTTGGCTTTGGTTCATTAAAAAACAATACTACAGTCGAGGTCAAAGACCCCAACGGATTGGTAACTGATACAATTACTGCAAAAAATATTGTTATAGCAACTGGCGCAAGACCAAGAACAATGCCTGGATTAGAAGTGGATAAAAAGAATGTTTGGACTTCTACTGAGGCGATGTTGGCAACTGAAATACCGGAGTCATTAATTGTTATGGGTGCTGGCGCGATTGGTATTGAGTTCTCATATTTTTATAATGCTTTTGGAACAAAAGTTACGATAGTTGAATATGCTGATAGAATTTTACCTATTGAAGATGTTGATATTTCAAAAGAATTAGTAAGACATTTCAAAAAATCTGGAATGGAAATCAAAACTTCTTCTAAAGTCATTTCTGCAAAACCAACTGCTGATGGAGTTGAGGTAACGATTGAAAATAATGGTAAAACTGAAGTATTGAAAGCCAAAAAAGCCTTAAATGCAATTGGTATTCAAGCCAATATTGAAGGAATTGGTTTAGAGCAAGTTGGTGTTACGGTTGAAAGAGGATTTATCAAAATTGATAAAACTTTCAAAACAAATGTAGCAAATGTATTTGCAATTGGTGATGTAGCTGGTCCACCATGGTTGGCTCATAAAGCATCTGCCGAAGGAACTGCATTGGCTGAAATAATAGCTGGACACAGAACAGAAGGTATAGATATGGATAATATTCCAGGTTGTACTTATTGCGTTCCGCAAATTGCTTCGATTGGTTTGACTGAAGAAAAAGCAAAAGCAGCTGGTTATGAACTAAAAGTTGGTAAATTCCCATTCTCAGCAAATGGTAAAGCTCAAGGTATCGGTAAACCTGATGGATTTGTCAAATTAGTTATTGATGCAAAATATGGCGAAATATTGGGCGCACACCTAATCGGACCAGATGTAACTGAAATGATTGGTGAAATAGCTTTAGCGCGTCATTTAGAAGCGACTGGTAAAGACTTATTCCATACTATACACGCACATCCTACTTTATCTGAAGCAATTATGGAAGCAGCTGCATTAGCTTATGGCGAAGCGGTTAATTTATAGATGAAAAATTTATAATATTCTCAATTTTAATCAACCATACGATTAACCGTATGGTTGATTTTTTTAATATTTCAACGCAATGGAACTTTAAACAGAAGATTTTATAGACCAAAGGATTTACAATCCGAAGGATTTATAATCCAAAGATTTTTTGAATACCAGAAAACATCATATTAATACCAATAGCACCAACAAAAAATCCATTTAATCTTAATAATACTTCCATATTTTTATCAAATGCTGATTTGAGATTTTCAGG
>Ga0209702_10000300_pt1 | contig 101023 bp, 98 predicted proteins | sample FRY01_FD_187210 | JGI IMG/M metagenome (GOLD analysis project Ga0209702, IMG submission 187210) | Freshwater microbial communities from Lake Fryxell liftoff mats and glacier meltwater in Antarctica - FRY-01 (SPAdes) (version 2) | ecosystem: Environmental > Aquatic > Freshwater > Ice > Glacier... | reverse complement strand
CTCAAATAGCGTTGCTTCCACTTTGATAATAACGAGGGTGATAAATTGTACTTACGGCTTGTTTCAACTGCTCCATCTCTTTCTGCTTCCTGCAAAATAGATAAGCGATCCTCGGGGCTGAATTTGCGATTTACTTTTGACATAGTTCCTAAAGTTATGATTACAAAATTGTTTTTAATTTTGTATCCAGTTCTTTAGGGGGTTAAGACAGCAGCATGCAGAGCAGTTTGAACAACAAGCACAACAACGCAGACAAAATACAAGTGGGCAACAATTTACAGGCACCGATGATGGTGATTTTTCCAGTTTTTTTGAATCAATGTTTGGAGGTTCGGAACGCCGCAGGCAACCACAGTATAGAGGTCAGGATTACAATGCAGAATTTACGCTTAGCCTAATAGATGCGATGGAAACCCACCAGCAAACCCTTACTGTAAATGGCAAAAATATCCGCATCACCATACCAGCAGGTATTGAAAACGGACAAGTTATAAAATTAAAAGGCTACGGCTCTGCAGGTGCAAATGGTGGCCCAGTTGGTGATTTATATATCAGAATTATCGTAAGTCCTAACGCAGATTTTAAACGGCTTGGCAACGATTTGTATACAAAAGCTACCATTGATTTATATACCGCTTTGCTCGGTGGAGAAACCACTATTGAAACGCTCAAAGGAAAAGTAAAATTGAAAATAAATCCTGAAACGCAATATGGTACTAAGATTCGGCTGAAGGGTAAGGGTTTCCCAGTTTATAAAAAGGAAGGTGAAACTGGAGATCTCTATGTTACTTACGAAATACAATTACCTGCTAACCTTACAGAGCAACAAAAAATATTATTAACCGAATTATCTAAACTGAAATAATTATGGAAACTGAAAAAATGATACTTGTGAGTGAGTTTTGTGTGTTCCACAATATTGAGCTTTCGTTTATATACTCATTGAATGACTCAGGCCTAATAGACATTTCAAGCATTGCAGAAGAAATATTTGTGCCAGTAAGTCAACTAAAGCATTTAGAACAACTAATGCGTTTAAACCAGGAAATGGATATTAATGTAGAAGGTATAGAAACCATTACTTACTTGTTGCAACGCATAAAGAATATGCAATTGCATATTGAACAGCTTTCAACCAGGCTTTCGTTATATGAAGGCGTATGAAAGTTTACTGTATGTAAATAATACAACTCTTTTATTTTAGTGTATAACACTTCGAAATAATTAAAGATTGAAATTTGCATAGTTCAAATATCTAATTAAAAAGAAGATATGATAAAAACAAAAAAAATAGGTATTTGGATGGATCACGCTAATGCCCACCTCATGGAAATTACAAGTGGCGACATGGTAACCAAAATAATCAAATCAACATTTACTCATCAAGAAAAGCAAGAGATCCTGCAAAAAGGACAAAAAGTCACACACCATAAAGAAAAGCAAGAGCAATTGGCTTATTACAAAACAATAGGAGCAGAAATAAAACAATATGAAGAAGTATTATTATTTGGCCCTACAGATGCTAAGATCGAACTGTTAAACTTATTAAAGTTAGATCACCATTTCGATAAAATTAATATTGAAACTAGGCAAGCAGATAAGATGACAGAAAACCAGCAACAAGCATTTGTGAAAAAACATTTTTTTACACATTTATCAAAGGTTTCAGAAATCTGAAACACAAAAAAACATTATGATTTACTTATTAGCGCCAGTTTACCTGATTTGTCTATTCGCTGCATATTTAGGCATTAAAATATTGTTTACAATAACCGAAATGAAAACAGGGAATAAATAAATATGAAAAAAATATTAATTGCGTTGGACTATGATCCTACTGCACAAAAGATAGCTGAAATCGGTTTTTCAATTTGTGAAAACGAGCAGGCAGAAATCACTTTACTACACGTTATAGGAGATCCCTCTTATTACGCAACTTCCGCTTATGATCCCATCATGGGATTTGGGGGTTATGTAAACGTAGATTTGTTGCATCCTGAAATTATCAATGAATTAAAAAATTCATCACTTGGTTTTCTTGAAAAAACTAAACACCACCTTGGAGATGAAACAATTAAATTAGTGGTGAGAGAAGGGAGTGTTGCGGAATCAATTTTAGAAGCTGCTGGTGAATTGAATTCAGACATTATTGTGATGGGTTCTCATAGCCAAAGGTGGTTTGAAAATATTTTAATGGGTAGCATTACAGAATATGTTTTACATCACACAACTAAACCTCTTTTTATTATTCCTACAAAAAAGTACAGTTAAATTAAGTCAAAATAAAATCCCCCCTAATTCTAGTTGAACTCAATTTGGTTCGATTCCAGGTAGGTTTACTAGCAAAGGCAAATCGGTTTTATTACCGATTTGTCCTTTTTTTGGACCAACTCAATATTTTGTAACATACTACTTACGTTTAAATAATTTGCCGTATCTAAAAAAAATAAACAAAATAAAAACTGTTCTTTTATCATTTTTTGCAATAATTATTCTATTTACCAACTGTACAAAAGAGACTACGGGCTCAACTATAAACTTTCAATTGAAATAGGTGAAACAAATAGCAACCATAAAGCAATTACTTCTTTAACAATTAGTACACTTATAAATTATATAACAGAACATAACTTAAAACCAGCAACTCTAACAGAAGAAAAGATTATTATTTCTAGACTATTCAATGACGGTATTTATTTTAAAATGCTTGCAAACCTTGCAAAAATCAAGTGGCGGAACTTAAATAATCACAAATTAAGTTGATGAAAACAATCTCTTAAGCTATCATTCCAATTACGTAAATTAATACTAAAATCAATTTCAGTTTTACTCAAATCCATTACAGAATAAGCTGGTCTCTTAGCAGGAGTTGGGTAAGCAGATGTTGGAATAGGAATAATATTAGTAGAAAAATCAGCCAATTTTCGGATTTCCATCGCGAAATCGTGCCATGATATTACTCCAGTATTACTATAATGATATATCCCCGAATGCTTATTTCCTTTTTGGTCTTCTTCAACAATATGTATTAATGCTTTAGCTAAATCTGCTGCATATGTTGGTGCACCAACCTGATCACTTACCACTTTAATTTCATCTCTTTCTTTCATTAATCGCAACATGGTTTGTACAAAATTATTTCCATGTGTGCTATACACCCAAGATGTTCTTATAATAATAGAAGAAGGATTATTTTTTTGAGCTAACTCCTCTCCCACTAATTTACTATAACCATAATAATTTACAGGATCAGTTGGAGTTGTTACTGTATATGGACTTGAGCCATTTCCATCAAATACATAATCAGTAGAAATAGTAATTAATTTGCAATGATGCTTCTCACAACATTCAGCAATAATACCTACCGATTTTCCATTGATAGTTAATGCAAGTTCTTGTTCAGTCTCCGCTTTATCAACTGCAGTATATGCCGCACAATTGATAAAATAATTCGGAACTATTTGATCAAAAAAAGGGGCAATCGAATTAGGATTTGCAATATTCAAAGTAGCTCTATCAGTAAAAATAAAATGAAATTTATCTTCTAATGAAACTGATAGCTGTTTTAACTCCCAGCCTAACTGTCCGTTTATTCCGGTTATTACAATAACTGGTTTCATGCGATAAATTTATTTACCAGAACTAAATTCTTTAGATTGTTTACTCCACTCTTCAACTGGTAAAGATTTAAAATAATCATAGGTTTTCTTTAAACCCTCTGCCCTATCAATTTTAGGTTCCCATCCTAACAGCTCTCTTGCTTTAGTAATATCTGGCTTACGTTGTTTAGGATCATCAACAGGAAGCTCTTTATAAATAATTTTAACCGTTGAGCCTGTAAGTTTTAAAACTTCTTCAGCAAAATCTTTTAAAGTGATTTCATTTGGATTGCCAATATTAACTGGCATTGTATAATCACTCATTAATAAACGATAAATGCCTTCTACTAAATCATCTACATAACAAAAAGACCTAGTTTGACTACCATCACCAAAAACGGTAAGGTCTTCTCCGCGCAAAGCCTGACCAATAAAAGCCGGTAGTGCTCTTCCGTCATTCAATCGCATTCTTGGACCATAAGTATTAAAAATTCTTATGATTCTAGTTTCAACTCCATGAAATGTATAATAAGCTCTGGTGATAGATTCCATAAAGCGCTTTGCTTCATCATATACGCCACGTGGACCTACAGGATTAACATTACCCCAATACTCTTCTGTTTGAGGGTGTACCATCGGATCTCCATAAACTTCGCTTGTTGAAGCAACCAACATTCTTGCATTTTTTGCTTTAGCTAATCCCAAACAATTATGAGTTCCCAATGCACCAACTTTTAAAGTTTGAATGGGGATTTTTAAATAGTCGATAGGACTTGCAGGAGATGCAAAATGAAGGATATAATCTAACTCACCAGGAACATGAATAAATTTAGAAACATCGTGATTGTAAAACTCAAATTGCTCTAATTTAAAGAGATGTTCAATATTTCTTAAATCACCAGTAATTAAATTATCCATTCCAATTACATGATAACCCTCTTTAATAAATCGATCGCATAAATGAGATCCTAAAAATCCAGCAGCGCCTGTAATTAAAATTCTTTTTTTAGACATAGTATTTGGTATTAAGGGCGACCAACACTTTCATAGTGATATCCCATATCGGTTATAAATTTAACATCAAAAAGATTTCTTCCATCAAAGATGGCCTTGTTAATTAATGTAGTATTGATTCTTTCAAAATCTGGTGTTCTAAACTCACTCCATTCAGTAGCAATAACCAAGGCATCTGCACCTTCTAATGCCTCGTATTGATTAGCGGCATATTTAATTTTATCGCCAATTTCTTTTTTTACATTGCTCATAGCTTCCGGATCAAAAGCAGTAACAGTGGCACCCGCAGCGGTTAAAGCATCTATTAAATACAATGCCGGTGCTTCTCTAATATCATCTGTATTTGGTTTAAAAGCCAATCCCCATAAAGCAAAATGCTTTCCTTCTAAATCACCTTTAAAGTATTTATTAATTTTGGGCATTAAATGCAACTTCTGTGCTTCGTTAACAGCTTCAACAGATTTTAAAATTTTAAAATCGTAATTCACTTCTTCAGATGACATTATCAATGCTTGAACATCTTTAGGAAAACAACTTCCACCATATCCAATACCAGGAAAAAGAAATCTTTTACCAATTCTATCGTCACTTCCAATTCCTCTTCTTACCATATCTACATCTGCACCAACTTTTTCGCAGAGTTGAGCAATTTCATTCATAAAAGAAATCTTTGTTGCTAAGAAAGAATTAGCTGCATATTTGGTAAGCTCTGCAGATTTTTCATCCATAAAAATTACTGGATTTCCTTGACGAACAAATGGTGCATACAAATCTGACATCACTTTTTTTGCACGGTCCGAACAAGTGCCAACAACTACACGATCTGGTTTCATAAAATCATCAACTGCAACACCCTCACGCAAAAATTCGGGATTACTTACTATATCAAACTCCCCACTATAATTTTGAGCTACAGCTTCGTGAACTTTTGCTGCAGTGCCAACAGGAACAGTACTTTTGTCTACGATTACTTTGTAGTCAGTTAAAATTTTACCCAAGTCTTTGGCTACTCCTAAAATATAACGAAGATCTGCAGCACCGCCTTCTCCCGGGGGTGTGGGCAAAGCAAGAAAAATAATCTCTGCATCTTTTACTCCTTCTGCAAGGTTTGTTGTGAAAACCAATCTGCCTTCTTTTAAATTACGCAGAAATATTTTTTCTAACCCTGGTTCGTAAATAGTAATTTCTCCATTAGATAACTTATCAACTTTTGTTTGATCTATATCTATACAAGTAACTTTGTTTCCTGTTTCAGAAAAACAAGTTCCTGTAACTAAGCCTACATAACCGGTTCCTATTACTGCTATTTTCATAAATTATTGATTAATAAAATTTAAAACATTTGAAGTGATAAATGATAACTGTTCTTCATCCATTTCGGTATGAACTGGCAAAGAAATTACACAATTGGTTAATTGATCTGTTATGGCTAGTTCTATTTTTGGCAACCCAAAAGAAGCAAACATTTCTTGCTTATGCCCTGGAACCGGATAATAAATCATTGAAGGAATTTTTTGAGCGGCTAAGAATTCACTTAACCCATCTCTATTTACACCAACTAGCTGCATCGTATATTGATGATAAACATGTGTGCTGTAATCAGCAATAAAAGGTGTTATAATCTTAGTATTATTTGCAAATGCATTATTGTAAAACTGTGCAACGGCTTGTCTTGCTTTGTTGTATTGATCGAGATGCTTCAATTTAATATTTAAAATTGCTGCTTGTAAAGTATCTAATCGAGAATTACATCCAACAACTTCATGATAGTATCTTTTTTGTTGACCATGATTGGCAATCATTTTCATTTTGTGTGCCAATTCATCATCATTTGTAAAAATTGCACCCCCATCGCCATAAGCGCCTAAATTTTTAGACGGATAAAAAGAAGTAGCTCCAATAGTTCCGATAGTTCCAGTTTTTTTAACCGTGCCATCCGAAAAAGTATAATCGCAACCAATTGCTTGAGCGTTATCTTCAATTACAAATAAGTTATGCTCTTTGGCAATTTGCATAATTGCTTCCATCGGCGCTGCATGTCCATATAAATGCACAGGAACAATTGCTTTTGTTTTAGGAGTAATTGCTTTACGAACCGACTCGGGATTTATGCAAAATGTTTTAGGATCAACCTCTACAAAGACGGGTGTTAATTTCAACAAAGCCACTACTTCAGTAGTAGCTATATAGGTAAAAGAAGGAGTAATTACTTCATCCCCAGGTTGTAAATTCAAAGTCATCATTGCAATTTGCAATGCATCTGTACCATTTGCACATGGAATAGTATGTTTTACATTTAAGTAATTACTTAGCGCTACTGCAAATTCTTGAACTGGTTTGCCATTAATATACGCAGCAGTATCTAAAACTTCATGAATTGCACTATCAACTTCAGTTTTTATATTAAGGTATTGAGATTTAGTATCCACCATCTGGATTGGCCGCATATATTACATTCTTTTGAGGTGTAAAATTAACACAAAAAAGGTAGATAAAGAATTTGTACATTCACTAATAATCATCCTAATTCTACCTGTAACTTTGTAAACTATGAAGTTTTTGTACCAATTATTCATTTTACTCTACCCACTGGCAGCAAAATTGATTGCTCCCTTTAATACTAAAGCCCGGTTATGGGTGTTAGGGAGGAAGAATATATTTGATGAATTAAGTAAGGTATTTTTTAACGAAACACGGCCTGTAATTTGGATACATTGCTCTTCTTTAGGCGAATTTGAACAAGGGCTTCCTGTTGCTGAACAACTTAAAAAAAAATATCCTACTCATTTTTTATTGATCACATTTTTCTCTCCTTCAGGGTATTCTGTACAAAAAAATAATCCAGTTGCCAACTATGTAGCGTATTTACCTATGGATAGCAAAAATAACGCATCCAAATTTCTTCAAATAGTTCAACCCAAACTAGCCATTTTTATTAAATATGAATTTTGGTATTATTATTTGGATGCGCTTCATACCAAGAAGATTCCTACTTTACTCGTTTCAGCAATTTTTAGAAAAGAGCAAGTATTTTTTAAATGGTATGGACAATTCTATCAAAAAATGCTGGCAAGTTTTAGTTGCTTTTTTGTGCAAGATGATGCTTCAAAAATACTGCTTGAAAGTATTGGGTTTAATAAAATTACAGCCGTAACAGGAGATACCAGATTTGATAGAGTAAATTCAATTGCTAAGCAATTTAAAAAAAATAATACTATTGAAAATTTTTGTGCCAATGATTTAATAATTATTGCTGGTAGTACTTGGAGTGAAGACGATAAAGCGCTGCATCATTTTGCAATTGCCAATAAGAATATTAAATTTATTATTGCACCACATGATATTGAAAAAGAAAGATTAGAAGAATGTTTGCAATTTTATCCTGATGCAATTTTATATTCAAACTATCAAACTACAATAACTGAAAACTCCAACAAATCATACAGAACTTTAGTGATAGATAATATGGGAATGCTTAGTTCACTATATCATTATGCATCTATTGCTTTTATTGGTGGAGGCTTTACCGAAGAGGGAGTGCATAATACACTAGAAGCAGCCGTATTTGGGGTTCCCGTAGTATTTGGACCAGTTTATGATAAATATTTAGAAGCAATTAATTTATTAAATGTTGGAGGAGCATTTACTGCTTTTGATTTAATTGAACTTGAAACAATTTTGAATGATTTATTAACTGATGATCAGAAAAGAAAAACTGCAGGAGCTGCAGCGCTACAATTTGTTATTGATCAATCTGGTTCAACTAATAAAATAATGAATTATATTCAAGAGAATCGTCTTTTGATCAAATGATCAAAATGCTTTACGGTATCATCGCTTTCTACCCATCCCAATTTCACTTTTAGCTCACGTTGAATCCAATATTGAGCTTCGGGGTATATACTAAAACTATTAATCGTTTTTATGCTTCTTTCATACATATTCTCGTCACCTCTAAAAAGTGAATTGGCAAAAAGGTATCGATCATTTATACTGATGGCTTTTCTCAAATCGCGAATTGGGGTTTCTTCTAATTTTGCTATTACTTCAACCCTTTCTTCTTTTAATTGATCATTCAGTTCAAAAAGCTCATTTTTATTTATTAAATCGTTTAACGTTATAACTTCCTTTTTTCCCTCTGGTTCAATCACTATTTCAGGAAAATCTTGCTGTATTTGCGTAGGAATTTTAAAAGGTGTTTCAAAAAGCGAATTTGATAAAGCAGGGTTTATAAGGATGGAAGGCATCACAACCGACACTTTCCCTTGCAAAGACTCATTGTTATTATTGAATTGTAGCTCTGCCAATAATAGCTGTGCAGTTATAGATAAATTTGCAGAATCAGCTTGTTGGTCAAACTGTTCTTTTAATTTATTGATTAAAGTACCAACTCTTTCCATTGGAAACAATACTTTTGGGGGATAACTGAAATTAGTTTTTCGGTATAGTTAATAACGTTTAATTAATAAATTTATTTTGTTCGATGTTTATAGAACCTAATATGTGGGGCGAAAGAAGAGGCTGGATTGAAGTAATCTGTGGCAGCATGTTCAGCGGCAAAACAGAGGAACTGATCCGTAGGCTAAAAAGAGCCAAAATTGCCAATTTAAAAGTAGAAATTTTCAAACCAGCAATTGATGTTCGGTATGATGAAACTAAAGTGGTTAGTCACGATGCAAATGCAATTTTATCTACACCTATCGATAATTCGCAAACTATTTTATTAATGGCACAGGATGTTGATGTGGTGGGCATTGACGAAGCTCAGTTTTTTGATGATGAGATAATGAATGTATGTGAAAAACTGGCTTTAAGGGGTGTAAGAGTTATTGTGGCTGGATTAGATATGGATTATTTAGGAAAACCATTTGGACAAATGCCCAATCTATTAGCCATTGCCGATTATATAACTAAGCTTCATGCTATTTGCATGAAATGTGGAAGTATTGCAAATATCTCTTATCGAAAAACTGCTGCAGAAGGGCAGGTTTTATTAGGAGAGAAAGAAACCTATGAACCACGTTGCAGAAAGTGCATCAATGAATAATAAAACAATCATATTAACACTTTTAAAGAAAGACTTACTGTTGGAAACTCGCCAGCAGTATACCTTTTACGGAATATTATTATACATAGCTTCTACCACTTTTGTTGTTTACCTATCCATGGGTATGCCAGAAGATAAAGTGTGGAATGGACTTTTTTGGGTACTTCAATTATTCGTTTGTATTAATGCAGTTGCAAAAAGTTTTTTGCAAGAAAGCAGGGGCAGAATGTTGTACTATTATTCTATTGTTAGTCCCACTAATTTTGTTTTATCGAAACTAGGTTTCAATGCAATTCTTATGTTATTGATGAACCTATTAAGCTTAGCTATTTTCACCCTTTTATTGGGCAACCCAATTGGTAAAATGGGCGAATTTTTATTGATCAGTATTTTAGGAGGAATTAGTTTAAGCTTGGTATTTACATTTTTAGCAGCAATAGCTGCAAAAGCCCAACAGCAAGCAGCTTTAATGGCAATAATGGGTTTCCCCATCATCATTCCACAATTATTACTTTTGATGAAAATTAGTTCGGCTGCATTTTCTTCGGTTGTGCAACTTGGTTGGTGGAATATGATTGGTATGCTAGTAGCATTAGACCTAATGATTATTGCATTAGCCTATATTTTATTCCCATTTCTTTGGAAGGATTAGAACCTAAGATGGCGTACAGTAAGTCCTTTATTGATCAACTGTTTTAATGAGTCAATTCCAATTTTAAGGTGTCTATCTACATACTCTTCGGTTACTTTTTTGTCACTGGCTTCAGTTTTTACTCCATCTGGTACCATTGGTTGATCACTCACTAATAACAAAGCCCCTGTTGGTATTTTATTGAAAAAACCTACTGTAAAAATGGTAGCAGTTTCCATATCAATTGCATAAGCTCTTACTCGAGTGAGATACTCCTTAAATTCTTCATCATGCTCCCAAACTCTTCTATTTGTTGTATAAACAGTACCCGTCCAGTAATCCACTTTATTAAGTCTGATAGTAGTAGAAATTGCTTTTTGCAGAGCAAATGCAGGCATGGCAGGAACTTCAGCAGGAAAATAATCGTTGGAAGTACCTTCACCTCTTATTGCAGCTATTGGCAAAATTAAATCGCCTAATTTATTTCTTTTTTTAAGACCCCCACATTTACCCAAAAACAAAACCGCTTCGGGATCAATAGCAGTTAAAAGATCCATTACAGTTGCTGCACCTGGACTTCCCATACCAAAATTTATTATGGTTATACCATCTGCTGTTGCGCATTGCATTGGACGATCTGCTCCCACCACTTTTACTTTATTCCATTTAGCAAACATGGTTACATAGTTACTAAAATTGGTCAGTAATATATATTTACCAAAGTTTTCTAGCTTTTCACCCGTGTATCTTGGCAACCAGTTTTTAACTATTTCTTCTTTCGTTTTCATCTTTTCAAAATTAAAATATTGATTAATATAACCAACCAACATTAGTTTAACTTGTGAATATACAAATAAGTACTCATTTTTACAATGAATAATCTATTATGAACATTGCCTATCCACCTTTTACACCAAGAATTAAAGAAGAGGAAGGCAAAGAATATATTTTTGATGGCATTAGAAAAAAGTGGGTTTTATTAAACCCTGAAGAATGGGTGCGACAAAATTTTATTAACTACCTAATCGTAACAAAGCAATACCCAGCGTCATTAATTGCAATTGAAAAAGAAATATTGGTGGGTGAAATGCGAAAGCGTTTTGATATACTAGTGTATAAAGATTCGAAACCTTGGATGGTAATTGAGTGTAAAGAAATGCAAACTCCTGTTAATGAATCGGTAGTAAAACAAGTTATGGGTTATAATATAACTTTACAAGTACCTTATTTAATTATAACAAATGGTAATAGCACTTTAGGCGTTCTTGTTAAAGAAACATTGATTTCGTCGATAGAAAACTTACCTGATTATGTTTAATAGATTATACTTATTTAGTTAGCCAGACTATCTGACTTTTTCTAAAAAAATAACCCCCCGAAAATCGAGAGGCTATTACATTAAGTTTGAAAAGTACTATGGGAAAATTCCTAACTCATTATACGAAGTACCTACTTTATTAATTGCACAAACATAAGCAGCAGTTCGCATGTCAGGTATTGCTGGATTTTTAGCCCAAATATCCATTATCTCTCTAGTTGCAGTGATCATTGTTTCCTCTAATCCACTATGCACTAAATCAACTTCTTCTGGTCCGTGTAAAATGAACTTACGTTCAGAATCGGTAACCGTTTTGCCAGTAAGGGTTTCAATTTGACCTAAAATATGAGTATTCATATTCTCCGTAAATCTTTTTTCCATTCTACCATAACGAACGTGACTCAAATTTTTCAACCACTCAAAATAAGAAACAGTTACTCCACCTGCATTCAAGTACATATCAGGGACAACTAGTACTCCTTTTGATATGAAAATATCATCTGCTTCTGGAGTTAATGGACCGTTTGCAGCTTCTCCAATAATTTTTGCTTTTACATTATTGGCATTGGTTCCGTTGATTACGTTTTCTAAAGCAGCAGGAATTAAAATATCACATGCCAACTCTAGAGCATCATTACTTTTTGCAAGATTAGTTGCACCAGGAAAATTTAAAATAGATCCTGTAGCTTTTCTATGTTGAAAAACTTCTTCTTCATTTAACCCACTCTCATTAAAAATTGCTCCTTCATATTCTGCTATTGCAATTACCTTAGAACCATGTTCACGGAAAAATTTAGCACTATGATATCCCACATTTCCCAAACCTTGCACTACAACTGTTTTCCCTTCAACACCAACAGTTAATCCAAGTTTTTTCATTACATCAGGCATATTACACACTTCTCTAATGCCGAAGAAAACACCTAAACCAGTTGCTTCTTTTCTTCCTCTTACACCACCTTGCGTAATTGGTTTACCAGTTACACAACCAGCAGCATCAATATCTCCGGGCTTCAATGAAGCATAAGTATCAACTATCCAAGCCATCTCGCGTTCACCAGTTCCGTAATCAGGTGCAGGAACATCTATTCCAGGTCCTATAAAATTTTTCTTTACTAATTCACTCGTATATCGACGAGTAATTTTTTCTAACTCGTACACACTGTGTTTTTTTGGGTCAATTTTTATTCCACCCTTAGCTCCACCAAAAGGAACATTCACAATGGCACATTTATACGTCATTAAAGACGCCAATGCCATTACTTCATCTTGATTAACTTCATTGCTAAAACGAATACCTCCTTTACAAGGAGATTTATGCTGAGAATGTTGTACACGATACGCTTCAATTACTTCAATTCTCCCATCATCCATTTTTACTGGGAAACGCATGCTGTAAATACTATTACAGGCTTTAATTTGCTCAAGCAGGCCTTTTTCCCAAGATGTAAATTTGGCTGCTTTATCGAAGCTTTTTTCAACACTTTGAAAAAAACTGTAGGCATGTTGATTTGGCATTGGCAATCGTTTTTATAGATTTATTACACTATTGAAAAAATAATTATTTCTGAAGGTTCTCTTTTTCTAAACGAGTTATTTTTCTATCAATACTGTTAACGTAAGTAAATAACCCTATTAGTATTATTACAACTACTCCCATCACCACAAAAATCTTTCCATTGCTTCGCATTATATCTTGTTCAGGCAAAGACTGTGCCTTAATTGTTGAAGTACAAATCAACAAGTAAAATCCAATAAAAAAAAGACTGATTTTATTCATTTGACATTTTTTGTTCTGCTAGTAATATATACCTGATTTTTAAGGTACTAATCCAAACACCTAATAAAGTCCACCCAATAACTGCAGGATAAAATACAGTTCTCATATGGATATCCATGTCCTTACCATTAATTCCAGGATTACCTTCGCTTCCCTCTCCGCCAGGATGCAATGATTCAGTTAATCTTGGCAAAATCCATAAAGTAGGAAAGAGCATAAAAAATGCAAAAATATTATACACCGCACCTATTCTAGCTTTCTTTTCATCATCATTCATGCTTCCGCGCAATACAAAATAGGCCATGTAAATTAATATTGCAATAGCTGCGCCATTTTGCTTAGGATCTCCGCTCCAAGGGCTTCCCCATTGATAATTTGCCCAAAACGAACCAGTAATTAAACCTAGCACACCAAATACAATTCCGCTATTTGCAAATGCTGACGAATATGCATCATTTTTAATTGTTGGATTTCGCAGATATCGTATTGCATAAATTACTGAAACCAACAAAAGAATCATCATTCCAAACCACATAGGCACGTGAAAGAAAAAATTACGAATAGATTCCTGCAAGCGATCGTCGAGCTTTGGCACTTTTACATAGAATCCATAAACACAGGTATAAAGCAGTAAAACAAAAGATAATAATTTCCACCAATATTTACGAATCATATATGTATTTAGTGTGGCAAAATTAGGTGAAACAGGTGCAATAATGCGAATCATCGTGTAAAAAATACGCCTCAAAATACCATTTCCGCTTAACTTGTGGAGAGTATGTATAAAAGCCTTTTGCAAATTGAGGATTTATCTGTTTCATTTGAGGGTTTAACTGGTTTACAGCCTGCATTAAACCATATCAACATTCAAGTAAATAAGGGAGAAATTGTGGCAATTGTGGGAGAATCAGGATCAGGCAAATCCATCACCGCTTTGTCAATTTTAGGACTATTGGCCAGTCCACCTGCCCATTTCACAAGTGGTAGTATCAATTTTAGTAGCGATGACTCCAATCTTGATCTTTTAAAGATTTCTAGAGAAGATTTATCTTCATTAAGGGGAAATAAAATTGCCATGATTTTTCAGGAACCTATGACTTCCCTCAACCCGGTACTTACTTGTGGGTTTCAAGTAATGGAAGCTATTCAAACACATTTGGGCTTAACATACAGAGAGGCAAAAGCCAATACAATCGCATTATTCGAGAAAGTTAAACTGCCAGAACCTGCTAAAATGTTTAATAGGTATCCGCATCAAATAAGTGGTGGACAAAAACAGCGGGTAATGATAGCAATGGCTATTAGTTGTGAGCCAGAGTTATTAATTTGTGATGAACCAACTACTGCATTAGATGTAACAGTTCAAAAAAATATTTTGGAGTTGATTAAATCGCTTCAATTAGAAAAAAATATGGGCGTAATTTTTATTACGCACGATTTTGGTGTAGTTGCAGAAATTGCACAGAAAGTAATTGTTTTATACAAAGGAAATATTGTAGAAGAAAATACTACCAAAGAATTATTTAACAACCCACAACACCCCTATACAAAAGCATTACTTGCGTGCAGACCTTCATTGCATCCAAAGGGACAAAGACTGCCGGTTGTGAGTGATTTTATGGGTGGAGATGAATTTGCAATTGAGCAATTGGAGAATGTAAAAGAATCAGCTACAATTCAACAGGAGAAAGCCACATCGAAAATTTTGATGCGTGTAGAAAAACTCCAAGTTCATTTCCCTACAAAAAATAATTTTTTTGGAAAACCTATTTCTTTTATAAAAGCGGTAGATGATATTAGCTTTGATATTTATGAAGGCGAAACATTAGGATTAGTTGGAGAATCGGGATGCGGAAAAAGCACATTAGGCAGGGCATTACTCCAACTTATTCCCACAAGTGCTGGAAGTATTTTTTATAAAGGGAATGATCTTACTAAAGCAGATGCATCTGCAATGAAAGCCTTAAGAAAAGAAATACAAATTATTTTTCAAGATCCTTATTCATCGTTAAATCCTAGGATGACAATTGGTGAAGCAATTGCAGAACCATTACTTGTTCATCATCTAGCAAAAAATAAATCACAAGCAAAAGAGCAAGTAATTGAGTTATTAGAAAAAGTGAATTTACTGCCAGAACATTTTAATCGGTACCCGCATGAATTTAGTGGTGGTCAGCGACAAAGAATAGTTATTGCAAGGGCACTAGCACTTAAACCTTCATTTATTATTTGTGATGAAAGTGTTTCGGCAATAGATGTAAGTGTGCAAGCACAAGTGCTTAATTTATTGAATGATTTAAAAACTGCATTTAAGTTTACTGCATTGTTTATTTCACATGATTTATCGGTGGTTCGTTATATAAGTGACCGCATTATAGTAATGCAAAAAGGCAAGATGGTAGAAATTGGTGATGCCGATTCTATCTATTATCATCCTCAAGCAGCATATACTATGGAATTGATAAATGCAATTCCTAAAGGAATGCTATAGTAGATTTTGCTCTTTTTACACTGATTATCAACCAATTACAAATGATCGAATTGAATTGGAATTTACCTTCGATTTGATTACCTTTGCAGCCTTCCAAAAATTCATGCCGTAACATGAAGTTATCTCCTCCCAACTTGTTGGGACAGTAAACCGATTGTGGCTATCATCTAAAACAAGATTAGTTACATGAAATTATCACAGTTTAAGTTCGACCTTCCACTAAACCTCATTGCACAAAATCCCACAAAAAGAAGAGAAGACAGCCGTTTAATGGTTGTAGATCGTAAAAGTGGGCACATGGAGAATCGTAATTTCAAAGACATTTTGGATTATTACGACGACAAAGATGTGTTTGTAGTTAACAACACCAAAGTATTTCCGGCAAGAATGTATGGCCGTAAAGAAAAGACTGGTGCAAAAATTGAAGTATTCTTATTACGCGAATTAAATAAGCCAAACCGCTTATGGGACGTAATAGTTGATCCCGCAAGAAAAATTCGTGTTGGAAACAAATTGTATTTTGGCGAAAACGAAGAGTTGGTTGCTGAAGTAATTGATAACACAACCAGCCGCGGTAGAACCATCCGATTTTTATGGGATGATGATGATGCAAGCTTCAAGAAAATGTTAGAATTTTTAGGCGAAACTCCTTTACCGAAATACATCAAGCGTAAGCCTGATGAAGAAGATAAAGAAAGATATCAAACAGTATATGCAAAGCATGAAGGTGCTGTTGCTGCTCCTACTGCAGGTTTGCATTTTAGTAAAGAATTAATTAAGCGTTGCGAAATACAAGGTATACGTTTTGCAGAAGTAACCTTGCATACAGGTTTAGGCACATTTAGACCAATTGAAGTAGAAGATTTAAGCAAACATAAAATGGATGCTGAATATTATGCAATTGATGAACAAGCATGTGCAATTGTAAACAAAGCAAGAGAAACAGGCAAACGTGTTTGTTCAATTGGTACAACTACTATGAGAGCTATGGAAAGTAGTTTTACGGCTCAAAAATTATTGAAGCCAAGTGAAGGATGGACAAACCATTTTATTCATCCTCCTTACAAGTTCAATATTGCTGATAGTTTGGTTACTAATTTTCATTTACCAAAAACAAGCTTATTAATTATGACTTGCGCTTTTGCAGGATATGATTTAGCTATTGAAGCATATAAAAAAGCAATCAAAGATAAATATCGTTTCTTCAGTTATGGAGATGCGTTATTAATAGTATAATTCAACAATAGAAATAAAAAAGAGGTCGCCATATTTGAGCGACCTCTTTTTTATTATTTCTTCCAGAAACCAGTACTTCATTGGGTGGAAGCAAAGATTCTTCTTATGTGTAACAGTTAGCTGCTGCATAGTCCTTATTCATTATAAATTTCAGTTATGCTATTTGTTTTTTCTTTTCGGTTGTTGCTGTGTGCTGCAATGAATACCGCCGCCGTTCCAGTTTTGCATGATGGCATCAATAAAAACAATTTTTCTTCCGGGGAACTGTATTTCAAAAATTTTTCGCACCTGTTCTTCTTTTTCTTTGGAAGAGCCAAATGCTGTGTAAGTGGGTAACAATACGGTTCCATTTGTTACTAAATAATTCATATAACTTCCTGCCGGAACTCGCCAGATACTATCACCGACTTTTGGTGCTTCAGATGCAACAAAGCTTTTCATTTCAACATCAAATGTTGCTACTCCGGAATCAAGGGATTGTCTCACTTTTACTTTTTTTGTAATTAAATCGGGTAAAGGAACTTTGATGATTGTAAATTGTTGTCCATCTTGGTCTTTTGCATTTTTTAGAATATTGTAGTTCTCATTCATGCGTTCGTAATTCATTAGATTGACCGGGTTAAGATCTTTTTCTTTTTCATCAACCCACGAAAGCAGGATGGTTTTGGTATCAGCAAAACGAACAAACTCATCTGTATGCCCGCCAGTACCACCACCATAATAGTTAGCGGTTATGCGGCGAACAAAATGCAGCGGATCATCAGCCAAGCCTTTTTTTACCCAAATAATATTGCTAACACCCAACACTCGTTTGAATTCTGTTTCCAAATATTCTTTTTTCAAACCAGGGTTGCGTTGAAATACGGTCGCTTCACAAAGTATCAACGTACCTGCACCATTTACTTCAATGGCACCCCCTTCATGTATCACAGCTGTATTTAAAATGGTGGCGCCTTCTGCAACAGCCATCTGGCTATCAACTGTTCCCGTTTTCATTCGAAATTCTTTACGGATATTCAGGTAGTGATTCACACTGTCTTTGTTATCATTATATTTTACTTCTAAAAAACCAGGATAGCCATAAGTGTTCCAAGCAAAATCAGCCACACCCAATTCACCTTTCCCATTTACTAAAAAGGCAGCGCCATGGTCACGGATCCAATAACGTTCGCCGGGCATAATGTAAGTTTTTACATACTGGAATCAACACCCTGCGATATAAGATAGGTTTTTGCTTTTTGAAGAAGCGTATCGTTATGAAAAGCAATTTTCACTGTAACATTCGGCGCCAATGCTTTAATAATATTTACAATTGCGGGATAGTAACCACGCAAACTATCTTTTTCCCAGCCCAGCCATACGGCATCATGTGGTTCCCACTCGGCAGGCATATAAAATTTCTCACTTTTATTTTTACAGGAAAATAAACAGGCAATGATGATTAGTAAAATAAACTGCTTCATGTATTGATAATTAATGATGGATAATTTAATTTTTTTTGAATAAGCAATCAATTATTTTTTATGCTTTTTTCCCTGCATGCTTTTTATTTCATCTTCATCTCCCGTCATCTCCCACCGAATCAACGACAATGGGAGAATACCTATTGCATATAATTGATCGAAAAAATTATACAGTTTTAAATGGTTGTTTTCTTTTACTCCCATGTCCATTACCAACTGTTCCATAAAATATTTACCCGTTACATAACTGGTACCATAACCCGGCTGACGTAAATATAAATGCTGTTCAAAACCAACAAGGCTTTCATCACCCGTCCATCCTTTGGGTGTCCACTCCACCTGAAATTTTCTTGCCTGTTCATAGTTGATCATATTCGCTTGTGCATAAAGCGAAGCAAGGCCACGGGCACAACGCTGCGCCAGCATGATCCAAACAAGTTCTCGGGCTCTTGGGTTATCATCCCATAAGCCGGCATGCATAAAAGTTTCTTCCATGAATGTAGCCAATCCTTCGGAGCGTTGCATCCACATATTGTAAGGCAGCGCACCACGACGTATACTATTTGAATGCGGCTCTTCTGTTAACCGTGCAATTTCAAACCAGTGTGTGGAATGAGAATACAATACACCCGGTGCAAGGAAACTGATATTGGCAAAGAAATTCCGTTTGTCTTCCGGAATAAAGGCACCAATGTGTTTACGCAATGCAGGTTCCATATAATCTTTTACCGGTAAAATTTCTTTTTGTTTTAAAAAGCCCATCAGTTGATTTACGGCTGCATCTGTGCCTGCAGTAAATTCTTCAGTAGTTGTAAAGGCTTTTAATTCAGGAAGATTTTTATTGCGTTCTCTTTCCATTTGTAATGAGGAATAAGCACGGGTTAATTCACGTTTTAATAAAGTAACTTCTTCTTCCCATGAAAATGGTATCAGCATAACATTCTGTAAATGCCAGGTATAATTTTCTTTGCCAATTCCTGAGGGACCGTTTTTCTTTGGTAATTCTTTTATTAGCCAGACAATTAATTTTAATGCTGCTTGTTTTGCATCAGCAATAGTATTTTTTAATTCATCGCCATCATTTCTTGTTTTTTTTGAAAGTTCCTCCAGCAACTCCACTTGACCTTTAATATTTTCAATACCTGCACTCCATAAATCACGGCCATTACCGGTGAGATTTATTTTTGCCTGATCATATAAAGGCAGAATAATTTTTAATTGAGCTGTCATTTTTTTTCTGTCATTGACAGACAATGGAAAAGTATAATTCCATAATTCTATAGCTGCAAAGCTGCTAGGGCCTTCATGGTCGGGTGTATCGCTTTGTTCATCAAAGACGATAGCATAAAAAGCAGGGTCACGAACCCAAGGTTTTAAAATGCGGCAATTATAATCTAGCGCATTCATTTCTGCATGCAGTAATACAAAATCAACTTTTTGTTCTACTGCCCATCCAACCGTGTCTATCTTTTGCAAACGATTTTTGTATTGCAGTAAACTATGTTGTGTTTTGATGATTGTTGCGCTGCGGTAATCAGGAGCACCATTTGGCAAACTAGTTCGTTCTAATAAGCGCAGCTCATTAAATAATTTCAAAACTGATTGATAGGTATTTGTTTGGAGTTGTTGTGCATTGGTTTGAACGTATGAATTACATAAAAGTATTATTACTGCAAGTCTCATATATATTTTAGATTGTTTCATTTTAATAAATTTAATATTTTTTTATCATCGAATCCTCTATTGGAGTCTTCATTTTTACAACTGCATTCATAATATCATTGGGAATTGAAGCTGACAATACATACTGCTGAACTTTCCAATTATTGCCTTGTTTTACGATCACACCTGAGCCTCTACAAATCTTCATTTGTGTTTTGAGCAATTCATCAAACCAAGCAAAGCTTCCTTTTTTATCAAAATAAATATGGCGTTCGAGTGATGTAAAATTCCAAGCCTTTCCTTTATCAAAATGAGGTTTTGCATAATCCATAAAAGCTTTCTTATCCCAACGCTCACTTGCATCAGTACCAATAAAAATTGCATCTTCAGTATAAAAGTTGAAGTAAGTTTTGAAGTCAGCTTTTGCTGCCGCAATGTTGAAAGAATCTAGCATTGCAGTTATTTGCTGGCGACTTTTTGCTTCTTTATCGCTTTGATTTTCTTTTGTCACCCGTAAGTTTTGGCCATTCGATTCAAACAACAACATGAAGCTGCATAAAAAAAGGATTAAGTAATGAGATGATTTGATTTGCTTTTTCATTTGCGCAAAAAGTTGCGATGCTATTAAGAAACTGCATAATACAAAAAATAAGTCAACACCTGTCCAACCGAAATTTAAAACTTTTGGAAACCAAGCAGGGTGACCATAGAAACGGATATAATGAAAAAACAAAACCGTTATAGTAACCAACGCTCTTAAATGATCTAATCCGTAAAGTTTGTTTTGTGGAGATAGGTTTATTTTTTCCATTCGTTAATTGTTGATTTATTACTGCTTTTTAAATTGCCAATTCTATTATTATTTTATCCTCCTCATCTATTTTTTCCAACTGCACCAAATGTTTTTTTGTGTTCATAAATTGCAATGGTATTAAAGCAATGCCGGCAAAGACCGCAAAAGCCAATATACAATATTGCCATTCGAACTGTTCCCTTATTGTGCCAATGATAGCCGAACCCGTAATCCATCCAAAATTTGAAATAGCCATATACAAAGTGAATTGTGATGCTGAAATCCTTTTCCAGCAAAGCTCCATGGCAATGGCGAGGATGCCGACCATTATAAATACGTACAAGATATTATAAAGGATAACAAAACCTGCACTAAAAGAATAATTGCTCCAAAGTGATGTTGAAAAGCACATGATTGTTGCTACTGCCATGGATGCAAGAAGATATACACTTAACATCCGTTTCTTTCCAAACAAGTCAACCAAGGTGCCGCCAACAAACATTCCAAGCACCCCGCCAATTATAAATGATACAGCGTTGATGTTTGAATACATTTCATTGGTCCACCCAAGTGCCTGCACCGTAAAAACAGGCAGCAACGTATTCATATAATTTACCGTAGTGCCAATACAAAAACAAATTAATGCCATCAGCAAACTATAGGGTAAAATAAATACTGCCCATAGTGATTTAAAAATTTGTGTCCAGCTATGTATTTGAAGTTGTAAGGAATTTTCCGAAACAACACCTTTTGTCCAGGATAATAATTTTTCTCCGGGCCTCTCCCTGAACAGCAACGGAACAAACATAATGATACTGAAGGCTGCGGAAAGTGATAATATAGAAAGACGGAAACCATAATGATTTAGTATCCAACTGCCAGCAGCAAGCGATGCAGATACCCCCATAATTCTTGCTCCCCACATAAAACCATTGGCTCTTGCCTGTTGGTGCACAGGAATAATATCAATAGCCATACCATCAACTGCCACATCCTGAAAAGCACTGAAGAAGCTAACACAAAAACCTGCTGCCATCAGTAATGAAAAATGTGTAAGTGGTTGTGGCACCAATGCTAAACCAATAAATGCAAACAACAATCCCAATTGACCAAAAATTATCCATGGCCTTCTGCGGCCCATTGGTAAAAAACTAAAGCGGTCCATCATTGGGGCAATCAGCATTTTAAAACTCCAGGGTATACCGATCACAGCAACATACGCACCAATATCAGCAGCACTCTTCCCGTTCATTGCCAGCCAAGCAGGTATGCCAAAGTAGGTCATGCCTTCCGGAATGCCCTGTGCAACATAAAGTATGGCAAAGCAGAAATACCGCAGCGCTGTATGTTCTGATAATGCAGGAAGATTTTTTGATGATGGGTTAGTCATCTTGCTGTTGCTTCTATGGTTTTGCAATTGGTTTCATTAATTATTTCTGAATTAATTTTGTAGCAACTGCTATGCGCGAGTCGGCTGTTCCATAATAAAGGAATAACTGATTATTAAATTTTACCAGCCCTTCTACAAAACAAACTTCGTTTACTTCTCCATTTTTTTCATACACTTTATCGGGCCGAATAAAATTGGTATCTGTTCTTGCAATAAGTTTATAAGGATTATTTTTATCAAACAAGGCCTGCCCTCCGCTATAGGTAAACTTTGGCAGCAATGTATCTTGATAATTAGCTGCATTGCTACCGTTGTATATCAATACTATACCCGCATTTTGCAGAATAGCATAAGGGCCTGGCTCTACCAACCTGCTATCGAAAAAGCCGGGGCGTGGATGCAAAACTTCAATTGGTTTTTTGCTTTCTTCATTTTCTGCAACCTCCCAATGTATACCATCAACAGAGGTTGCCATAAACAAATTAGTATCGCCAAAATACATCCAATACTTACCTTTTATTTTAGTAGCCACGGTTTTACTGCCATTCCATTGGGCTATTATAGCGCCCGACTTCGACCAAAAATTTTTATACTTACCCTCTCCTAAAACTAATCCGCGTTTTGTCCATTGCTGCAAATTGGTTGATGTTGCCAAACAAAGTCTAGCTGTTTTACCATCATAAGCAGTGTAGGTTAAAATATAAGTGCCATCCACTGTTTCAACAATACGAGGGTCTTCAATTCCACCTTTCCATTCGTATTTTTTATAGGCATCGTTATCGGGAAATAAAACGGGGATGGGCTGTTTAGTAAAATGTAATCCATCATCGCTCAATGCAAGCCCAATACGAGATGTCATGCCACTATCTTGAGCACGGTATATTAAATACACTTTGCCATCTTTAACAACGGCAGATGGATTTAAAACATTTTTAGCTTCCCAAAACACCAATTTGCGGCTTACCGGGCAATTAAACCGCTGTGTAGCTGAGGGTTGCATAATAGGGTTTAAACTATCTACTTTAGTAAAACCAAGTATTGCCCAGTTCTTACTAATTGGCTCAGTAATAGTTGCGGACTGTTCTTTACAGGCAATAAAAAATATTAAGCCTAGAAGTAGCGTATATATAAGTTTAGTTTGTTGCATGGCAACAACTAAAATAAGCTATTTATTGAGGAATGCAGAATACATCCATACTAATTTTTCTTGTGCACGAACATAATCGCTCATCAGCGCGTTGGTGCCTTCATCATTAGTTGCTGCTGCCATTAAAAGTAATTCTCTTTGTAAGCTGATGATAATGGCAAATGAATCGAGGATTTCTTTTACAGATAATAATCCGTCGCTTACTAATGTTTTTTCTTTTATTGACGCGATTTTTTTGTATTCTGTAAAACGGTGTTCAGGCGAATGTCCTAATGTTAAAATACGCTCCGCTACTTCGTCAATTTTTAAGAATAGATCGTTGTAGAGTTCTTCAAATTTAAGGTGTAGTTCAAAAAATTTCTGCCCTTTTATATTCCAATGAAAACCTCTTACATTTTGGTAAAAAACAGAATAATTTGCTAAGAGTGTATTTAATTTATCAGCCAATTCTTTTGATTCTTTACTGTTAAGTCCAATGGCATTTATATTTTTCATAATGAATCTTTATGTATAATCAAAGATAATCAATAAATAATTAGATTAAATTACATGATTCACAGTATTGCCATTATTGGAGAATTATGTTTGTTGCTTGTAGGCGGGATAACTTTTCCCATTTTAATACACATTGATGATACGCATCTTTCACTAACTAGGCACATTCATTTTTTAGTTCACAGAGCCGTAGGCCCGGTTCATATCAATCCGTTATTTCTTCTTCTTCGGAATTTGATAATCTAAGGGCAATAAATTAGATAATTTTTCGGACCATGCCCAATATGCCAATGCTAACAAATCTTTCCCATAAAAATAACTTCCATTGGCTAATACAGCAAGTGATGCTTTAGGGTCTGGCATAAATAATTCTGCATTCATTGGTTGATTTATTCCAACTCCCCTAGTTTGTTGCCTATACATATCGGGCATTTTTTTTGCGGGATAAACAACCTGTAAATAATCTGAAAATTGAAGTCCTGCGGTAGTGCTATCAATTGCAAAAGCTATACTATCACCATTCAATGGAATATTCACTAGTATATCCATATTACTCATATTATTCTCACCGCCTAATTGAATTCTGGTTGACTTATCTTTTTTTCTAATAATTTTTCTCAGCTCAAACCCATCTTCTACTAATTGATTTCGATATAAACTTCTCATAAAATGCATTAATGATCCAAGATAAGTTTCTTGTCTATTTTGCTGCCATCGCTTTACTTTCCCTTTTCGTTTGGTTTCTAAATCAATAAAAAGTGGGTAGCCTTGGTAAAAAAAAATATTAGTTTTGAAATTAAATTCAAATAATGTTAAATCGTATTTAAGCTCATATCCTAAAGCTTCATTCCTAATAATTAAAGGTTCATCTGCAAAAGCCCTAAGCACATTTTCTTTTTTCTTAAATCTAAATTTCACTACTTCTTTATTCAACAATTTACAATCTAAAGCATTGGGTGTTTTGCCTATTAAATAATCCATAAAAAAACTCCCCCATTTTTCCCACCCATTTTTTTCATATGATTCAACAATCACTTCGTTTAACTCCTTTACTTTAGGAGTAAGTATAATTTCTAGAAAACTAGGAATAGATATTGAGTTTAAAGCGATTGTTTTTGTCTCATATCCCAAAATAGACACAACAAAATCATACCTTCCTTCGGGAAATGAATTGATTATAAATGATCCATCTTCTAAAGAAACAGTACCTATAGAAGTATTACTTAAAAATACGCTAGCTCCTGCAATAGGTTTTTTAGAATCACTAGCAATCAGCTTCCCGCGCAATACTTTTTGAGCGTTAATAGATAACGCAATCCCAAGGAAACAAATAATCAGCAAGTGTTTGAGCATACCAAACATTAATAGCTTTTACAAACCAAACAAACCTGTATTTAACAATTGCAAGGTTTTTATTTTATAAGTGCCCGGAACCAATAATGAAATATTATGGGAACTTCCTCCATAACTAACCATTGTAACTGGAATTTCTTTTAATGATTCAAATAACTTCTGCAATACCTGGTCTGTTTGAGCAATCTCGTTACCAACTATAGAAACAATAGTTTGCTCTTTTTCTATATCCACAGAACCAAATGGTTCTAATTCTTTAATAATCTGAGGTAAAAATTGATCACTATCTATAGTAACTGAAACAGCTACTTCAGAAGTAGTAATCATATCAATAGAGGTCTTGTATTTTTCAAACACTTCAAATACTTTTCGTAAAAAACCATAAGCCAACAACATTCTACTACTCTTAATTTTGATAGCAATTATGCCATCTTTAGCTGCTACTGCTTTTACTCCAACGCTTCCTGCTTGCTTGGTAATTACAGTTCCTGGGGCATCTGGCTGCATGGTATTTAATAAACGCACTGGTACATTTTCTTGCTGTGCAGGCCAAATACAAGTAGGATGTAAAATTTTTGCACCAAAATATGCCAACTCAGCAGCTTCCTCAAAACTCAACTGTTCAATTGCAACTGTTTTACTTACAATACGAGGATCATTATTGTGCATTCCATCAATGTCTGTCCATATTTCACATACAGTGCTCTTACTTGCTGCTGCAATTAATGATGCGGTATAATCACTCCCGCCTCTTTTTAAATTATCAACTTCACCTCTAACATTTCTACAGATATATCCTTGCGTTACTAGAATATTTTTATCACTATGTTTTTTAAGTAGCTGTGATAATTTTACTTTAATACTACCTAGTTGTGGTTCTTCATTTACATCAATGGTCATAAATTCCAATGCTGGCAATAATTCATGATCAATTCCTTTTTCTTCTAAAAATGCACAGAATAACTTTGTGCTCATTAATTCTCCCTGAGCTAAAATATCTTTATTCAAAGCTTCACTAAAAGATATTCTTAAAATAATTTGCAAAAATTCAAAATGCTCTGCAATGATATTATTTGCTTTATTCCTTGCAAGTTCTGTTAAAAGCAATTCTTTTATAAAATTTTGATAATGGGCATGTAATTGATCAATTTTTTCCTTAGCGGTTGATCTATCGCCAATGGCTAAACTATTACTAATTTCTACTAAGGCATTGGTAGTGCCACTCAAAGCACTTAACACAACAATCTTTCTTTCATTGTCTTTTGTAATCAGCTGTGCAACTTCTTGCATGCGCTCTGGCTTACCAACACTGGTGCCTCCAAACTTCATTACTTTCATACGAACCCCTCCCCCAATTTTTTAGTATTAAATAAAATTTTGTGAGCAAATGTAACTTACCTTATTCATATTGAAAAGCTATTGGCCAAATGGCCGCATATTTGCACAACCGCAATTTGCTCCTGGCTCAACTTTTAAGTATCTACAGAAATACTGATAATAGGCCAATCTATAAGCTGTTGTTGGAGATTGCTTAACCCCGCATTCTAAGCCTCCATTTATTACATTCATTACTGCACCAAACCCAGGAAGCCTTCCCGCAATAGTGTCTTTTGGTTCAGGTTCCCAAAGTCCCGCCATTATTTCATGGCATGAAGGTTTTGGATATTGGGGAGTTACCCAAAACCAAAAAGCAGAAGAAAAACACAATACTGGATCTGATGCAACCAACGATGGATTTTGTAAAAGTCTATTTTGATTGCCAAAATAAAATTTGCTGAACTGAGCATAATTGTAATTCCAACTTAATTGCATTGGACCTCTGCCATGATAGGATTGTCCTTTTACAGGAGGAAATTTTTTCTTGCTTGTATCACTATAATGATCGCTTCCTTTTTCGTATCCTCGCTCTTCTAAAAAATATAATCCCCAAGCAAAATATCCGCCTGGCGCATCATCCCATCCACCGCTTGTTTCATGAGCAATGCTCGCTAAAAAAGCAGCAAGCTCTCTTTTCTTTTGATCTTCAGTTCCCTTTGATAAAAATGTTGGAAATTTTTTTGCTGCTTTTATAAATGCGCTATAACAGTAAAAGTCTTTTCGCTTTAAAGTGGATGGATACTGATCGCGTATTGTTGAAATCGCATATCTGTTAGGAAATATTTGATTCCATTGTTTTTCAGAAATGTATTTTGTAACTGCAGGTTTTGATTGAGACTTTAATTGAATCGCCGCAAAAAAGAAAAGCAACATCAAACTAAAGAATTTCATTTTCATAATCCCACTACGTCAAATATCAATCCAGTTTTTTGCAAGTCTTCTACAACCGCAGCAACTAATGGAATACCCGCTGTTTTTCTAATAGCTTCCATCTCCCTTTCAGGATCTCCAGGTATTAATACAGCATCGTATCCATCTGCTGGTTTTGCTGCTCTAAAACGCTTGATCCATTGATCCATATGATGTTTAAAATCATCAGCTGGTCTAAAAGCATCAATTCGCATCGCACCAAAAAAATGACCCAAACCCTTTCCTGGCATATTTTCTGGAATAGGTATATAAGCCGGAAAAGGTGGTGCCCACGGACCATATGCCGCGCCACTCAACACAGCTGAAAAAATATCTACTATGCTACCTAATGCATATCCTTTATGACTTCCATGTTCTTTATCACTTCCTAATGGAAGCAACGCGCCTTTCTTTTTTAAAATATTTGCATCAGTACTTACATTGCCATTTTCATCTTGCACCCAACCTAATGGAGCTTCTCCGTTCTTTCGTTGCAAAATTTCTAACTTCCCATTAGCTGCAGTTGTAGTTGCAAAATCTGCAACAAATGGAGGCTCGTCTCCAGCAGGAACTGCTACTGCAATGGGATTGGTTCCCAACATTTTTTCTATAGAAAAAGTAGGCGCTACTAAAGCACTTGCATTGGTCATTGCAATACCAATCATTTCTTCATTTAAAGCCATCATTGCATGATACCCTGCAATACCAAAATGATTGGAATTTTGAACACTAACCCAACCGGTTCCAACTTGTTTTGCTTTATCTATTGCTACTTGCATAGCAAAAGGTGCAACTACTAAACCCAATCCAGCATCGCCATCAATTACAGCAGTAGAAGGCGTTTCGTGTATAATTCGAATATTAGGTTTTGCATTTATTCGCTGCGCTTGCCATAATCTTACATATCCACTTAATCTGGCTACACCGTGACTATCAATTCCTCTCAAATCGGCTGATAATAAAACTGTAGTAGCCATTGTAGCATCTTTTTCGCTACACCCCATTGCTGTAAAAACTGAAAGCGTAAATTGGTATAATTGATTGTAAGAATATACCTGCATGTCTTTCAATTTAAAAATTAAAATGGTAAATCATCGAATGGTTCTGTTATTTCTGAAGCCGCTGGTGCAGATGGTTGAGACGAATTAGCTGCAGGTTGATAAGATCCGCTGTTTCCGCCTCCATCATTTGGTTTACTGCCCAATAATTGAACACTCAATACCCTTAAAGATAAAGTAGCGCCATTTACGCCTTCTTTAGTGGTATAGGTTCTAACATCAGGCTGACCTTCTACATAAACCTGAGTTCCCTTTTTTAAATACGGAGCAATACCAGTTTTTTCAGTCCAATAAGCACAATCCACCCAAACGGTTTTATCTTTTTGATTTCCTTGTGCGTCTTTAAATTTTTCAGTATGCGCCACTGTAAAATTGATTACATTTTTACCACTTACGGTATTCATTACGGCATCTCTGCCCAAATTTCCAATTGCTGTTAACTTAATCATAATGTTATTTTTATAAATATCTGAAAATTGAAATTAAGTAAAAGCGTATAAACCGCATATTTTAAGTTTTTTACCCCTAGTTGTTCTATTTTTGCAAAAAAAGGGAGGTTATGAGCAAGAAAGGTAAAGTGTTGGTGGCCATGAGCGGCGGTATTGATAGTACGGTTGTTGCTTTAATGTTACATCATGAAGGCTATGAAGTGATTGGGATTACCATGAAAACTTGGGATTATGCAACTAGTGGCAGCAGTACCAAAGAAACAGGATGTTGTAATATAGATTCTTTTAATGATGCTCGTCAGGCTGCTGTACACCACGGATTTCCTCATTTCATATTAGATATTAGAGAAGAATTTGGCGATTTTGTAATTGAAAATTTTGTTGACGAATATATTGCTGGCAGAACACCCAACCCTTGTGTAATGTGCAATACGCATATTAAATGGCGTGCATTACTAAAAAGGGCCGACGCATTGGATTGCGAATTTATTGCTACTGGTCACTATGCCGAAATTAATAAACATAGTAACGACCGATATTATATTAGCAAAGGTTTAGATGAAACCAAAGACCAGAGTTATGTTTTATGGGGATTGCAACAAGATTTATTAAGTAGAACAATGTTGCCTTTAGGAGGTTACCGCAAATCTGCTATTCGTCAGATGGCTATCGATTTAGGATACCCTGAACTTGCTAAGAAAAGTGAGAGCTACGAAATTTGTTTTGTACCCGATAATGATTACCGAGGTTTTTTAAAACGCAATGTTGATGGATTAGAAGAAAGAGTTAACGGCGGTTGGTTTGTAGATAAAACAGGTAAAAAATTGGGGCAACACAAAGGTTATCCTTTTTATACAATCGGACAAAGAAAGGGACTTGAAATTGCAATGGGGCGACCAATATATGTAACTTCTATTGATCCAAATACAAATACAGTTGTTTTGGGAGATGAAGTAGACTTGGAACAAAATGACATGCTGATAAGTAAATTAAATTGGATTAAGTACGATGGAATTTCTGAGGGAATGGAAGCTGTTACTAAAATTAGATACAAAGACCAAGGTGCATTAAGTAATTTATACCATACAGATAACGGCATTCGTGCAAGGTTTTACGAAAATGTAAAAGGCATTGCACCGGGGCAAAGCGCTGTGTTTTACGAAGGCAATGATGTAATTGGCGGAGGTATTATTCAGCGAGGCGAATTGGTGATGAGTTAATTTTTAAACAAAGCTGCAAACATTGTATCAGCCTTATTATCGTAACCTTTAATGTTTTGCTGTTGAACCAATTTGAGTGAGGTTGTAGATTCAATAAAAGCAGTCATTGCTTCGTTTTCTTTTTCAAATACCGAGCAAGTAATATACAATAGATACCCGCCTTTTTTTAAAGTAGGAATTGTATTTGTTACAATGGTTTGTTGTAACCGTTGAAACCAGTTGAGTTGATTTTCTTCAAAGAAAAATAATTGCTCTGTAGTTCTACTCCATGTGCCACTTCCCGTACATGGCGCGTCAACAATTATTAAATCAATATCAGGTATTCTAGAATCAGTTGAAGTGGAGGAATAAGTAGAACCCTCTATCAAATTAATTGCATTTGGATCTTCCAAATCTGCAACAAATGAATTGTATTCTGAAATACCAGCTTCTGCAAATCGCTTCTCGAGATTGCGTAATATTGATTCTCGTACATCAGATACAGTAAGTGAAATATCTCCAAAAATATCTTTAGCTAAAATTGATTTGCCTCCGCTTGCAGCACAGCAATCCCAAACAACGGGCTTGCTATTTAATAATGATAAGGAATTCTTTATTGTTTGCATTACATCTCCTACTGCTTGTGAACTCAAATCTTGAATCACCAGTTCTTTATCAATTACTACTAATCCTTCTAATTTGGTTCCATTGGGTAATGATAAAGAGCTATCAGATAATTGCTTAAAAGCTATGCCAGCATTAGTTAATGCAGTGGTTACTTTTTGTGATTGCCCAGGCCTAATTCTACAAAATAAATCAGGTTGAATTAAATGTGATAAATTGAAATGTGCAACATCAATCTCCTTACTCAACAAATGATCAAATGGAAAAATTGCTGCTTCATTAAATGAAGGATAATTATTTTTGATCCACTCAATCCTTTGATTTAAATCACTCGACCAATTTTTAATCCAACTTTCATCATACAATAACTCCCAATCTCCAACAACTTCATTGCATAAAAAAATAGTGACTTTAATTCCATCTTCAGTAGAAAATAATTTAGCCGATTTGCCCAATCTAAAATATTGGTAACATATTTGCGAAATGTATTTCCGGTCTTTGGAACCAAATTTTTTATGTTGCGAAAAATGATTTTTTAAATAAGCCGTAAATGGCATAGAACCATTGTACTCATTAATAAGTAGGCAAGCAGATTTTATATGTTGATGAATATATTTCATAATAAAATAGCTCACTTTACAATGAGCTATAATTACTTATTTTATTTAAAAACTAGCTTATAATTCCAATAATGTTTTCACTGGATCTTTCCCCATTAACAACAGTGCAGGGTTTTCTAACAACTCTTTTACCCTCACTAAAAAACTTACACTTTCTCTACCATCAATAATTCTATGATCGTAACTCAATGCCAAATACATCATTGGGCGAACAACTACTTGTCCGTTTACAGCCATCGGTCTATCTTGAATTTTATGCATCCCTAAAATTGCACTTTGAGGTATATTAATTATTGGTGTACTCATTAAACTCCCAAATACACCACCATTTGTTATTGTAAAAGTTCCACCCGTTAAATCATTAGTGGTTAGTTTACTTTCTCTTGCTTTTCCTGCAAGTAATACTACCGTTTTTTCAATTTCAGCCATGCTCATACTTTCAACATTGCGCATAACCGGAACAGTTAAGCCTCTTGGCGTGCTTACTGCAATACTAATATCTGCATAATCATGGTAAACAATTTGATCCCCATCAATAGAGGCATTAACAGAAGGCCATTCGCCCAATGCAATTGCACAAGCTTTTGAGAAAAAACTCATGAAGCCTAAATTAACACCATGACTTTCTTTGAACTTATCCTTAAATGTTTTTCTAATATCCATAATGCTCGTCATATCCACTTCATTAAAAGTGGTAAGCATTGCAGTAGTATTTTTTGATTCGACTAATTTTCTACTGATGGTTTTTCGCAATGCACTCATTTTCTCTTGACGAACATTTCTGCTATATAATTCTGTGCCTGCTACAAATGCTTTTTTACCAGGATGCGTTAGTGCTTCAAGCACATCTTGTTTCATAATTTTCCCACCAACACCTGAAGGAGTAATGGTTTTAGTATCCATTTTTTTATCGGCAATAATAGCAGATGCAACTGGACTAGCTTTTACATCATTCGCAACAGCAGTTACAGGATCTTCGTTTACTACAGTCTTTTTTTCTTCAACTATTGGCGCTGGAGCGCTTGCTCCTTCTGGTTTTGAAGCAGATTCATCAATAGTTGCTAATAAGTCTCCAATATTTAAAGTATCACCTTCTTTGCCTTTTGTTGTAAGAATTCCTGCTTTTTCGGCATTCACTTCAAAAGTGGCTTTTTCACTTTCTAATTCTGCAATTACTTCATCGCGTTCTACCCAATCACCATCCTTTTTTGTGAACTTCAATAAAGTAACTTCATTGATAGACTCTCCTACTGTTGGCACTTTTATTTCGATCATAAAATTATATTTCTAGATATCAAATTAAACGTTAAAGGCAGTGTTAATAATTTCAGCTTGCTCCTGCGCATGCACTTTTGCATAACCTGTAGCAGTAGATGCACTTGCATTTCTACCAATTACACCGAAATTAATTGATTTAAGATTCATTTGTAAAAAACTTGCAGCACCCATATTCATTGGCTCTTCTTGTACCCAGAACCAAGTTGCTTTACCATACTTTTTATACAATGAATTTAACTGTTGATGAGGCAAAGGATAAATTTGCTCTAAACGAATAATCGCTATATCGTTTCTATTATCTTTTAATTGCTTTTCAGCCATCTCGTAATATAGCTTTCCAGAACAGAATAATACTTTTTTTACTTGTGTTGCGTCTGAAACAAAAGCATCATCAATCACTTCTTTAAATCCACCAGTTGTAAAGTCTTCTACTTTACTATAAGTATTAGGGTTACGTAGATTAGCCTTCGGCGAAAAATTAATCAATGGCTTACGGAACGACCATGTTAATTGCCTCCTGAACATATGGAACAAATTAGCAGCCGTAGTAATATTTGTAATAACCATATTTAACTCAGCACACATTTGTAAAAATCTTTCCATTCTTGCACTACTGTGCTCTGGACCTTGTCCTTCATATCCATGTGGAAGTAGCATTACCAAACCATTTTGTCGCTGCCATTTCTGCTCACCTGCAGCAATAAATTGATCGATCGTTGTTTGTGCTCCATTACAAAAATCACCAAACTGTGCTTCCCAAATAACAAGCGCATTCGGATTTGCCATTGCATATCCATACTCAAAACCTAGTACGCCATATTCACTCAATAATGAATTGTATATTCTGAATTTTTGTTGATTTTCTTGAAAGTGATTGAGTCGATTGTATCCTTTATTTGTAACCTCATCACGAAGTATAGCGTGGCGGTGACTGAAAGTGCCACGTTGCACATCTTGACCACTCATGCGAACAATATTACCTTCTGTTAATATTGAACCATAAGCCATCAATTCTGCAGTTGCCCAATCAACCTTACCTTCAGTTTCTAATAATTTTATTTTATCCTGTAGTAATTTTTCGATTTTTTTTAATGGCTTAAAATCTGCAGGCCATTTCATTAATCCATCAAATAATATTTTAAATAAATCTTGTGTAACAGCAGTATTAGGAGAGTTTTCAAAATTTTCTACTGTAGCCTTATTCATACTTTTCCATACCAGTTCAGGAGCTTGGTATTTATAAGGCAGTGGGTGTTGTTTAATTTCATCTAAACGTTCTTGAAGATCGCCCCAAAACTTTTTTTCCATTTCTTTTGCTAGTTCTTGAGCATCTGCTTCTCCGTTTTCAATTAAAAAGCTTGTATAAATTTCGCGAGGATTTTGGTGCTTTTCAATTAGTGCATACAATTGAGGTTGTGTATATTTAGGATCATCACCTTCATTGTGACCGTGTTTACGATAGCAAACCATATCTATAAAAATATCGCTATTAAATTCTTGCCTGTACCTAGTGGCAATTTCTGAACATTTCACAACTGCTTCTGCGTCATCTCCATTTACATGTAATACTGGTGCTTGAACCATTGCAGCCACAGACGTAGAATAATCGGCACTTCTTGCATCATCAAAATCGGTTGTAAATCCAATCTGGTTATTAATAACAAAGTGAATGGTTCCTCCTGTATAATAGCCACGTAAATTAGACATTTGTAAAACTTCATAAACAATTCCTTGTCCCGCTACTGATGCATCTCCATGAATAAGTATTGGTAATATTTTATCGAAATCGCTTTGTTTTAATACATCTGCTTTAGCTCTTGCAAATCCTACAACTACTGGATCAACTGCTTCAAGATGAGAAGGGTTGGGCATTAACTTGAGATAAATATTTTTATCATTGATAGTTGTTACTTCACTACCATAACCCAAATGGTACTTTACGTCTCCACTTCCCATTGTTTGGTCGATGGTTGCAGTTCCTTCAAATTCACTAAAAATTTGTTCATAGGTTTTGCCCATTATATTAGCAAGAATATTTAGTCTTCCTCTATGAGCCATTCCAATAACTACTTCTTCAACAGTATTATCAGCAGCAACATTAATAATTGCATCCAGCGCAGCAATAGTAGTTTCTCCTCCTTCTAGTGAAAATCTTTTTTGTCCAACATATTTTGTATGTAAAAACTTTTCGAACATTACGCCTTGGTTTAACTTCTCTAAAATGCGGCGTTTTTTTATGATTGATAAAGGAGTAGAAAAATTTTTCTCCATTTCAGTGGTAAGCCAATCAATTTTTTTCTGATCGCTGATATATTTAAACTCGATACCAACATGGTTGGCATATACATTTTCTAAATGAGCTAGAATATTCTTTAAGGAAGTAGCACCAATACCAATTAAATTACCTGCTTGGTAAGTAGTATTTAAATCGGCATCAGACAACCCGAAAAATGAAAGTCCAAGGTTAGCTCCTCTGTCTTTTCTTGCTCTAATAGGATTAGTTTTTGCCAATAAATGTCCTTTATTTCTATATCCAAGGATTAATCGATAGACTTTAATTTCTTTCATCCAGTCTACACCAACGGTTGTTTCACCTTCAATGGCACTTGGCGACTGAACTTGGTTTGCAACAGCAAAGTCGAATCCCTCAAAGAATTTCTTCATATCCGGATCTACACTAGCTGGATCTTTTACAAAATCGGAGTAAAGTGCTTCAATAAATGCTGGGTGTGAGTTGGTGATATAAGAGAAATCCTTCATTTGGCTTAGTTATGCAACCTTTTAGATCAAATTGGACACAAATATCGGTCTTTAGATGCAGAAAATGACTCACAAAAAGGGGTAAAAAGCGATTTTTTTTGAATTATTTCATATTAAATTTCAAAGTTTCGTTCCTAGCCCTTACCTTTGCCGTCCTGAAAAAATTAGAAAATGGCAAATCATTCGGCTACTAAGAAAGACGTAAGACAATCAGCAAAAAGACGCGATCGCAATCGCTATTATGGTAAAACTACCCGTAACGCTATTCGTGATTTAAAAGCGAATACTGAAGCTAAACCATATGGAGAGCAATTACCAAACGTTATTTCTATGATTGATAAGTTGGCAAAACGTGGAATTATCCATAGAAATAAAGCGGCTAACTTAAAGAGTAAATTAGCAAAGAAAGCAAAAGTAGCAGCATAGTCTAAAGTTTTGCATTAACATATTTAGAGCTCCCGCTTAGGCGAGGGCTTTTTTATTTTCAAGCAACAGGCAATTGAACTTTAAATTCATTCATATCATTAGCACTCGCTAAATAAGTTAATTTACCATAGTGCAATTCTAAAATTCGCTGAATAATTGACAAGCCCAACCCAAATCCTTTTTTATTGCCAGCGTTTCCGCCCCTGAAAAAAGGGATAAACATTTTTTGTGCTTCAGATTCGGATAATTGTGGGCCGACATTGAAGAATTTTATAAATATGCTGTTTTCAATTACAGATAATTTAATCTGAAGCTTTTTATTACTAGAATATTGATAAGCATTTTTAATTAAATTAAAAAAAGCTGACTTAAGCAAAGCATCATTTCCATTAATGATTAAATCATCTTGATTTTCAGGAATCGATTCAAAACTAAAATCAATAACCATATCAGAATAGATTTTTTTAGCAATAAGAATGCTATCATGTAGTAATTCATCAACTCTAAATAATGATTTATCAGTTAAAAAAATTAAATGATCATTTTGAGAAATCATTAATAAAGAATTGGTTAAGTTGATCAAATGATGCTGATCTTCCTTCAAAGAAAATAAAGTTTTTTTATACTCATCAATAGATTGATCCCTCCTTAAAGCTACTTCTGTTTGAGATAACATTATTGCCAATGGTGTTCTTAATTCATGAGAAGCATGATTCACAAAACTTTTTTGTGATTCAAATGCATTATTTAATCGCTCTAACATCGCATTAAAATTGGAAGCTATAGTGCCAATCTCATCATTTGAATGATTTATTTTCACTCTTTCTGTAAGATTATGAATATTTGTATTTTGTATTTGTATGCTTAAACTTACAATTGGCTTGATTGCTTCATTAACAAATAAAAAGGACATAATTGCTGTTAGCAATAGTGATCCAAAAAAAACGAAAGTGAGAATTAATTGTAGGTTTTCTAATTTTCGATATCCAGCATTATTAAAACCCGATACATAAACATACAACTCTGTTTCTGGCTTATAAATTACAACATGTTGTAATTTATTTTCATCAGTAAATTCATAATATTCTTTAATTTTCAATTTATATTTATCTATTAATGGAATAACTACATTATTAGAATCGGGCATTTTAAAAATTATCCTTTTATATTTATCTACTATTAACAATTTTTCCTGAAATAAAGGCTTTTCATATACCTCTCTTATTAGCGCTGCCGTTGCTTTTGTATCAGTGTTTTTAATTTTAGTAAATATCTTATACACTTCGTTCCCTTCAATAGCAATTCTATTATAGAACTCAGATTTCCTGTAATCGTTATATAATAAATAAATGGATGCGCAAGAAATTAGTAGTATCACCGATACAAAAAATGTAAAAAGCAGAGCGAACCGTTGTTTCAGATTCATAATTGCTATTTAATAAAATAACCAAACCCAGGCTTGGTATGTATTAATTTATGTTCAAATGGTTTATCAATTTTATTTCGCAAAAAACTGATATAAACCTCTATGGTATTAGTTCCTGTATCAAAACTAAGTTCCCACACTTTTTCAAGAATCTCCTGTTTTGAAATAACTTTTCCTCTATTTTTTGCTAATAGAACAAGCAAAGTAAATTCTTTTGCGGTAAGCTTAATATCATTTCCAGCTCTTGTAACCATTTTATTTCGAAAATTAATTTCAATATCGTCAATTATAATATTGCTCTCTTCCTCAATAACTATAGTTCTTTTTATTAATACTTTCATCCTAGCGAATAGTTCATCAAAATGAAATGGTTTAACCATATAATCATCAGCACCAGCTTCAAAAGCAATTACCTTGTCATGAATTTGTCCTATTGCAGTTAGTATTAAAATGGGGGTCTTTTTATTCTTTTCTCGAATCTCTTTACATAACTGAATTCCGTTTTTAAAAGGCAGATTAATATCAATAATAATTAATGAATAACTATGTTGAGCATATAAAGTAGTGGCTTCATTTCCATTTGAAGCTATATCTACTTTATAGTTATTACGAGTAAGTTCATCTTTAATAACCTGAGCCAATTTAGACTCGTCTTCTGCAAGTAGTATCCTGTATTTTTTATCCATTGATAATTTATAGTTAAAGTATTTTGATTAATCCATTTTCTTAATTGTTCCAATCCCAGCAATTTTTTGCTTAACGGTTGCCGCTCCTTTATAATAAACCGTTCCACTTCCTGCAACATTTACATCCAATAAAACATCAGCAAATACTTTCACCGTACCTACTCCTGCAACATTCACTTTGGTGTTTTCGGTTTTAAGATTGGTGGCATCGCAGTTACCGGATCCAGCAATATCAAATCGAGCATTTTTAGTTTCACCCGACAATATAAGCGAACCCACGCCTGCAATATCTACATCAAGATCGGGCGTATTAATTTCAAAATTAATGTCGCCACTTCCTGACAAACTAATGTTTAGCTTATCCATTCCGGTAAATTTATTTTTTCCAGTGATTGTACCACTTCCAGATAAAGAAATTTTAGATAACTTAGGTGTAGTGATTTTTACTTTAATTGGCTGATCACTTTTTAAATTGTAATTCGACTTTTCTTTTAGTAAAACCTGATTATCGTTTTCACTTACAATAATATAAGATTGCAAATTCTGATCTGTTTCAATAGAAAGTGAAGTGGTCTCGCCTTGCGTAATTTCTACATCAAAACTTCCTTCTAATTTTATTTTTTCTGCCTTAGTTACTTTTCGGCTTTCCGTTACTATTTTCCCGTTTCCGTTGATGGTTTTATACTTCCATCTGCAAGAAAAAAGCATAACTGGTATAAAAAGCAATAAAATAGCGTATTTCATATATTAAAATTTGTTGCTGTAAGATAACAAAATATGTAATCCATCCCTCGTGGAACTATTACAAGAAGCAAAATTCATTTAACTTCGTAGCCATGACGGAAAAAATATTGATCCTCGACTTTGGCAGTCAATACACACAGCTTATTGCAAGAGCAGTTAGAGAAGCCAATATTTATTGTGAAATCATTCCCTATCATAAAAAATTTGTTATTGATAACACTTTAAAAGGTATCATTCTTAGCGGATCTCCTTTTAGTGTAAATGATGAAAATGCTCCTGAAGTACCAGTGCTAGATTATTTAGTAAAATTACCTGTTTTAGGGATTTGTTATGGTGCTCAACTAACCGCTAAATTGTTTGGTGGCAGAGTTGATAAATCGAATAAAAGAGAATATGGCAGAGCTTCCATGGAAATAAAAAAACAGGATGTCTTATTCAACCAAATTCCTAATAAATCGCAGGTATGGATGAGCCATAGCGATTCCATCACTATTATGCCAGAAGGTTTTAGCATATTAGCTACTACCGAAAGTATTCCAGTTGCTGCATTTAAAAAAGATAGTGCTAGCCATTTCCCATTGTATGGACTTCAATTTCATCCAGAAGTTTATCACTCAACTGAGGGTAAAAATATCATAAAGAATTTTTTAGTTGATACATGCAAATGCTCTCAAAATTGGACTCCTAACTCTTTTGTAGACGAAACAATTGCAAAACTAAAAGAAGAAATTGGCGATAAACAAGTTATAATGGCACTGAGCGGTGGTGTTGACAGCACGGTTGCTGCAACATTAATTACCAAAGCTATTGGCAATCGTTTACATGGAATTTTTGTTGATAATGGTGTTTTAAGAAAAGACGAGTACCAACAAGTTTTAGATACATATAAAACAATTGGATTAAATGTAAAAGGCGTTGATGCAAAACAACTTTTTTATGATGCATTAAAAGACCAAACGGAGCCTGAGGCAAAACGCAAAGTAATTGGAAAATTATTCATTGATATTTTTCAAGAGGAATCTCAAAAATTAGATAATATTTCTTTTTTAGGTCAGGGTACAATTTACCCAGATGTAATAGAAAGTGTGAGTGTGCATGGCCCATCACAAACTATTAAGAGTCACCATAATGTTGGTGGATTACCTGATACTATGCATTTATCTTTAATAGAGCCTTTACGCTATTTATTTAAAGATGAAGTAAGAAAAGTTGGATTAGCATTAGGTATTCCTGCTGATATGATTAATAGACATCCATTTCCTGGACCAGGTTTAGCAATTAGAATATTGGGAGAAGTAACAGCCGAAAAAGTAGATTTATTGCAAAGAGCTGATGCAATATTTATGAATGGGTTAAAATCAAGTGGATTATATAACAAAGTTTGGCAAGCGGGTACAATATTATTACCAGTAAAAAGTGTTGGTGTAATGGGTGATGAAAGAACTTATGAATTTACAATTGCACTTAGAGCTGTAACTTCTGTAGATGGCATGACAGCTGATTGGGCGCATTTACCTTACGAATTTTTAGCAGACATTTCGAACGAGATCATTAATAATGTTAGAGGTATCAATAGAGTTGTTTATGATATCAGCAGCAAACCACCAGCAACTATTGAGTGGGAATAACAAAGCCATGAGTCGATTTTATACAATATTACTAGGGTGTTTTTTGATTGCCATAACATTCAATGCTACTGCGCAATTGAACACTAATACCATAAAAATAGCTGTGTTTGCTCCAGTGTATTTAGATTCAGTTTTTGAAGGAGATAACTACAAATTAGGGAATAATAACTTGCCAAAATCTGTTTTACCAGGGCTTGATTTTTATAATGGAATTATGCTTGCAATTGATTCATTAAACGGAGAAAACCAATCATTGGAAATATTATTTTTTGATTCCAAAAATGCGGAGGAGTCAATAGAATTAATTCTTAAAAAGAAGGAATTACAAAATGTTTCTTTGATCATTGCTTCATTTAATAATCGATCTGAAATAAAAGCGCTTGCAAATTTTGCATTGAATAAAAATATTCCACTCATATCTATGACTTACCCCAATGATGGTGGAATTAGGGGCAACCCATTTTTTGCATTGGTAAATCCAACTTTAACAACACATATCGAAGCAATTTATAAATATATACATCGCACATTTCCAACTGAAAACATCACTATTATAAAACGTAAAGGGGCAACTGAGGACATGATTACCAATAGTTTTTTAAATATGAATAAAAAAACTCCAGGGCTTCCACTTAAAATAAAAACAGTAGAATTAAATGATACATATAGCGCTGATCAAGTTTTTAAGCAGCTTGATAGTTCCAAACTAAATATTATTTTGTGTGCAAGCTTAAACGAAACTTTTGGAAACAATTTGGTAAAAGCAACTGCTTCTAATAAAAACTTTGAGACTATTCTTGTTGGAATGCCCACTTGGGATGGAGTAAAAGATATAGGGAAAGATGCTGAGATTATTTATACCTCACCTTATAATTACTCTAGAACTGATTTGTTGGGTCAGCAGATAACAAATAGTTATCGGAATAAATACTTTGGAAGACCCAGCGATATGGTATTTAAAGGGTTTGAAGCCATGTACCATTTTGGCAAGCTATTACTTAAACACAATAATAATTTAATCAATTATTTATCTGATAAAGAATTTAAACTTTTTAACGAGTATGATTTTCAGCCAGTAAAATTAAAACTAACAAACTCTCTACCAGATTATTTAGAAAATAAAAAGTTATACTTTATTAGAAAAGTAGATACCCAAATAAAGTCTATAAATTAAACATTCCTCCACTAAAGATTGTTTACTTATTTAGCAATAAAGCATCCCAATTTATTAGTGATTAAAAAAGCTCAATGCTAAAAATAGCTTTCGATAAAATATATGCACACCACTTGCCTGAAGGTCATCGTTTCCCGATGCTAAAATACGACTTAATACCAGCACAGTTATTGCATGAAGGAAGTATAGAAGAAGAAAATTTATTTAGTCCAACTTTATGCTCCAATGAAATAGTACTATTAACCCATACCGAAGAATACTTAAACAAATTACTTAACCAAACGCTTTCAGCTTCCGAACAAAGAAGAATTGGATTTCCCCAATCACTTGAACTAACGAGAAGAGAATTAATGATTACACAAGGCACCATTGATTGTTGTAATTATGCTTTAGAATATGGCGCTGCATTGAATGTTGCTGGGGGAACACATCATGCATTTGCCGATAAGGGAGAAGGATTTTGCTTATTGAATGATATGGCAATTGCTTCAAATTATTTGCTACAACATAAGCTATCTAAAAAAATACTAATCATAGATTTAGATGTACATCAAGGCAATGGCACTGCTAAATTAATGGAACAAGAAGATATGGTTTTTACATTTAGTATGCATGGAGAACATAATTATCCATTTCACAAGGAAAAGTCTGATTTAGACATTGGGTTAAAAGATGGAACGGATGGCAAAACCTATTTAAGTATTTTAGAAGAAACTTTGCCACAAATAATTAAAACGATTCAGCCAGATTTTGCATTTTATCTTTCAGGGGTTGATATACTTTCAACTGATCAATTTGGCAAACTAAATGTTACCCTAGAAGAATGCAAGCATCGAGATGAGCTAGTGTTTAACTTACTCAAAAAGAACAATATCCCAGTTACTGTTGCTATGGGTGGTGGATACTCAAAAGATGTAAAAGTAATAGTTGAAGCACACTGCAATACTTTTAGAATAGCCTCAACTATTTACAATTAATTCAAATTTTCCGTTTCCCCTACTTTAAAAAAGAATCATGTATAAAAGCGTTAATTCAATTTCTTCTTCAAAGTAATTACTTGCTCCTGCAAATTATTAACCATACCAGCCAGTTGATTCACATCCCAACGAGGAGCAGCATTGGCTTTCTGTAGAATAAATACTGCTTTCCAAATTTCTAATACATCTTCAGAACTTACATTATATGGTTCGTATTGAGGATTATCGCTAATTAAAGTGATTTTATTTTTCAAGCGATTATTCCTCATTACTCTTTTATAAGCCACCCCCTCATTACGAGAAAGCACTACATAAGTATTACTATTTTTTAAATCATCTAACCCTTCAACCTTCTCCCCTACAATTACACTACCACTTGGTGTAGGCAACATACTATCTCCCATTATTTCAAAAGCCCTATACTGACCAGGAGCTAACATTGGTAACGTAAATGTATTTAGCTCGTCAACAAATTCTGGATCGGCATAGCCAGTCATATAGCCAGCAGCCGCTTTTACAGGTACAAATCTGATTTCAGCAGATTCAGAAACCATTTTCATTTGCCTGCGTCTGTCTAAATAAGACTTACCCTTTGCTTCGCTAAGGTCTTGAAAAAGGAAATCTTCTAAACTCAGCTTAAAGATGGAACAGACTTGCTCCATTACTTCTAGCTTGGGTTCAGCCCTCTCTTCTTCATAAGCTCCTACTAGGGATCTTTTGATATTTAACTTATTTGCAAACTCATCTTGGGTCCAGCCACGAAGCTTGCGTAGATACCGTAAATTTTTTCCAGCGTTCGACATAACTAATGTATTTAGTTGCAAATTACTAAATATTTTAGTTTTACCAAATTTATTTTATCCTTTCAATCAGTTTGGAGCCAAATTGATAAATAATATGGTAAAAAATGGATTAAATATTTAGTAGTAGGTTTATATGTGGGCGCCTTAACCCTACTAGAGAACTAGTTCGGGGTTATGAAGAAGGATTTAATGATATTTCACAATTAAAACCAGTAAAATTGATTCAAAATAGGGATAGTAAATGATACCACGGAGAATATTTTAAAACCGATTCACATGATTCAATTAAAGCTATAGAATTATTTGGAGAAAATAAGAATGAAGAAATAAAATAAAAATTTAATAAAAATGTTAGACCCTATGCCATATTATTACGACAGCATTAACCGCAACGCCATTTTGGTAAAGATCAAACAACCTTTGCTTGATTGGATAAATTCAATTTATCCCGATAGCCCGGTGGAGTCAACTAACGAAGGAACTATATATCTAATTAAAGAAAAAGACAGTAATGTAGCAATTGAAAAATGGCTCAAAAAAAATTTCGATAATGTTTTTATTAATGAATTGAACAACTGGCATACAGACGAAAAAGACTGGCCGCAAAAAAGAACATACAAACAATTTAAAGAGTGGTTTGACGTAGAGATTCACTCAATGATTTTAGACTTAGAAGAAACAGTAATTAAAAAAGAAGCATGAGATAAATCTACAGGAAGAACAAAATATTCGAACTAATGATATAATTTCAATTATGAAGAAGATACTATCCATATCATTGCTTTTAGCATCATTTCAACTACTAGGTCAAACCAAACCCGTTTTTCCTGAATCATTAATACTAGTTCCTGAGAAATCTAACTTCGAAAAGACATCTACCTATACCGATGTAATGCAATTCCTCAATAGTATTAAAACAATGAGTCCTAATATTTACGTTGGAAGCATAGGCAAAAGCACTTTAGGAAAAGATATACCAATGGTGGTGCTTGCTAACCCCCTTGTAACTAGTCCTGAGGAAGCAAAAGCTTCAGGCAAACCAGTTATATATATTCAAGCAAATATTCATGCTGGTGAAGTTGAAGGAAAGGAAGCAAGTATGATGTTGATGAGAGATATATTATTAGGTGATAAAAAAGATCTACTAAAAAATCAGATCATTATTTTCGTTCCAATTTACAACTCCGATGGAAACGATAAAATGGCAAAGGGCCTTCGTCCAACTCAAGAAAATAGTCCACTTGAAACTGGTGAGCGCGAAAACGGACAAGGCCTCGACCTTAACCGTGATGGAATAAAAATGGAAGCGCCAGAAACCAATGGAATGATACAAAATATTATTACCGCTTGGGATCCGCAGATGACTGTTGACTTACACACAACCAACGGAACATGGCATGCTTATTCACTTACATGGGCACCAGGTTATTTATATGCGGGTCAGCCCGGACCTTATGAATATACCAATGGAACTATCTTACCTTATATTACTCAACAAGTAAAAGAAAAAAACGATTTGTTTTTCGGACCGTATGGCGATTATAATACGCGCGAAGCATGGCCGCCAAAATCTTTCTACACTTACAATCACCATCCTCGCTATATTATTAATCAATTTGGATTACGCAACAGAATGAGTATTTTAAGTGAAGCATTTGCACACGAACGTTTTTATCAACGCATAAATACCACTTACACTTTTGTATTTGAAATTTTAGATTATTGTAATAAAAATGCTGCAACAATTGTTCGCATAAATAAAGAAGCAGAAAATGCGGCTATAAAAAATGCAATTGACAATGCAGGTAAAATACAAAAAGGAGTTCGTTATAAAATGGTGCCGACTGCAAAGCCTTTAAATCATTTTAAAACTTATGATTACGTAAAATATACTAAGGCCGATGGAAGTAATGGTTTATTAAAAACAGGCAATGTTGTTCAGTATGATAATATTACTTACTATGCCGATTTTAAAGATACAGTTCAAGCTACTTTGCCTAGAGGATATATTATTCCTGCTGCGTTTGCTAATATAGCGGAGCAATTAAAAAAGCAAGGAGCAACTGTTACAACTATTGATCAAAAACAGACTTATACTGGTGAAATTTTTATTGTAGAAAAGTTTACAAAATCTACTCGCAAATTTGAGGGACATCAAATGGCTTCTGCTGAAGGTCGTTATGAAAAAGTAGAACGCAGTTTCGAAAAGGGAGATTTCATTGTTGATTTGGCTCAACCTCTAGCCAATCTTATTTTTTACATGATGGAACCACAATCGGATGATGGCTTGTTATTATGGAACTTTTTTGATACTTATTTAGAAGGGAAATCTGTTGCAACACAACCTGTAGAATATCCGATGTTTAAATATTTTAGCATAAAAACAACGAATAAAAAGAAAAAGTAGACTTTAGTAAATTGTATCTTGCGTGTATGTCGAAAATTAAAAAGAATAAGAAAGAAGAACCGATTATATTAATTACCAATGATGATGGAATTACTGCTCCAGGCATTAAGGCATTAACCGAGGCAGTAAAAGGTTTAGGTAAGATAGTTGTTGTAGCACCAGACAAACCTCAAAGTGGCATGGGGCATGCAATTACCATTGGTCAGCCTTTACGATTGCATAAAGTTCATCCCATTGTTGAGGGTGTAGAATCTTGGAGTTGCAGCGGCACACCTGTAGATTGCGTAAAATTATCGGTTGATAAAGTGTTGCATCGGAAACCAGATATTTGTTTAAGTGGTGTAAACCATGGGGCCAATAATTCTATTAACGTAATTTATTCAGGCACCATGTCTGCCGCATTAGAAGCGGCTATTGAGAGTATTCCTAGTATTGGTTTTAGTTTATTGGATTACAGCATTGAAGCAGACTTTACTGCTGCTAAAAAATATGTACGTATTCTTGTTGAGCATGTATTACAATCTAAATCGCTCGACAAACATTTATGTTTAAATGTAAATATTCCTAAAGGACCAGAGGGTATTATAAAAGGGATTAAAATTTGTCACCAAGCTTATGCCAAATACGAAGAGAAGTTCGACGAACGCAATGATCCACATGGCAGAAAATATTTTTGGCTTACTGGAGAGTTTGTAAATTTTGATAAGAGCAAAGAGAGTGATGTTTATGCGTTGAAAAATAATTTTGTAAGTGTAGTTCCAGTTCAATTCGATTTAACCAATTATGAGTTGAAAAAGAAACTGGAAAAAAATTGGAAATTTTAATGTTTAAAAAAGACGATTTAAAACTTGGATTGATAGTAGGATTATTAGCACCAGTTGTTGGACTATTTGGCTATTATTTCTGGAAGTTCCGTTTGTTTTCTGTTAATGAATTCTTACAGGTATTGAATATGCAGAAATCATTACTTAGTGGCATTATTAGTGTATCATTAATGGCCAATGCAGTAATATTCACCATTTTTGTGAACCAACAAAAAGACAAAACCGCAAAAGGCATTTTTATAGCCACTTGCGGTTATGCTTTGATAACACTAGGTTTTAAATGGTTTGGGTAAATTTAATCCTCAGTAATTTGAAAAGTAATATTTTGCTTTACTCTTGAAGTTACTGCTCTTCCATTTTGCATTGCTGGTACCCATTTAGGCCCTTTGGAAATCATTCTTAGTGCCTCTTCACCAGTTCCATATCCAGGGTTATTGGCTATCTTTAAATCTGTTAAAGATCCATCTGCTTTTACAATAAAATCTATAATTACAGTATATTTTCCTGCAGGAGCTCCTTTTTCAACTGGAATGTCTCTTTTTAAGTTTTTTTCTAAATATTTTTGCCAAGCATCTTTACCACCAAGAAAAGAAGCAGGTACTTGTGCAACTGTAAAAACTTTATCGTATTTTTCTTCTTTAACCAACGGTTCACCTTCTACTATTTTTTTATTACTCAAACTTTCTAATTGCACATTTACTACAGGTAGTTCTTTTGCTGTGCTATTATTCCCATTTAATTTTCGATTTATTTGAGGTGGCGGAACTAGTTTTATTCCATATTTCTTCTCGGCTCTATTTCTACTTTCAGCATTTTCTAAATTATAAATTTCTTCGGTTCCATCTTTAAATTGAATATTTAGTCGTCTTGATTCTTCATAGAAATACACATTTTTAATAGACGAATTACTTACTTTAATTTTATTTACAAAATTGATATTTGATTTACTAATATTTGGTTCGATTTTAAACCCTTCAACTACAATTTCCTCATCGTTTTTGCTACCATCAACTTTTTCAAGTTTAACATCAGTTATATCAATGCCTCGCACAACATTTTTATAAGTTGTTATTTCAATTATTCCGTCATAAGCTGCTTTACCATAAACTTTAACAGCCGTTTCACCTTTTACAACATTTATACTTTTGATACTACTAGGAGAAATAGAATTAACTGATGATTGAGGAAGAATTTTACCATCAATTATATATAATGGAATATTTTGGCTTGTATCAGACAAGCTTTTCCCAACAAGAATAAGATTATTTGATCCATTCATAGAGATTTTTCCTCCCTCAGGAAGATATTCTTTCTTACTAGTAATCTCAACAACACCATTTTTGCCTTCCTCTCCGTATAACGCAACAGCAGAAGCGCCTTTCAATACAGTAACATTATTGATTGCATTTGGATTCATTTCATTTAAAACACTATTATCTACTTTTTTCCCGTCTAAATAATATACTGCATTTTCAGCTCCTGATAAACCAAATTTTGCCATTTTTTCTTTAGAAAAATCAGCCTTCCCGTTACTAGAAAAACTATTGATTCCATTAGGAGAAATGATGGTTATTTTTTTATCACTAGGAACAACATATACAGAATCACCATTTAAAATAGTTGTGTCTTTAACTTTAGTAGTGTTTCTATTCTGCTTATTAACCACATCTACAAGATTCTCTATCATAGAATTAATTGAAACGGGTTTTGCATTTTCTTTATTTCTAAATGCAAATAGTACAACCACTATTGCCAATAAGGGCAAAATAATTAGTCTGCGCATATAACTATATTTTGGATTTGAATTATTCTTCATCATTTGAATTCTTCTTTTAATTGGTGAGAAAAAGAAAGGATTGGCTAATAAATATTTTTGTTGAGGATAAACTGCTGTCAATAACATTTCTGCAAGTGAAGCAGCATCACCATTTTCAATAGTATGCTGATCGGCTATAAACTCGTGAATCATATCCATTTCCTTTTTAATTAACCAGAAAAATGGATTAAACCAACCAACAATTAACACTAATTGAATGAGTATTTTATCAATTGAATGTTTTTGCTTTACATGCGTAAGTTCATGTTGCAGTATTTGTTTTCCAGACTCACTTTTTAAATCAATCGCATCATTCCAAAAAATATAATTAAAAAAAGAAAACGGAGTACCGTTGGCATTTGTTAGCACAACAAAAACTTCCCCGAGCGACTTACAAGAATTGTTTTTTAATAACCGATAAATACGAACTAAAGCACTAACCATACCCGTTAACAGTATTAACGAGACCGAAATATATGTAACTGTAAGTAAAGCCTGCCAATTAAGGTTATACCATTTAGATTGTAAGGATAAATCAATATCTGTATTATTACTTGCAACGGAAGAAAGTAAATAATACATAGTTGAATCGGCTTCAACATCATGCTGCCATTGAATTTTAATCAAAGGTACTATCCAAGAAAGTACAGCAATGGCCATTAAATAAAAACGGTTGTACTGGTGAAATTTTTTATCGCGCAATACCAACCAATAGTACCCCATCATAATGGTGCTGCACAATATCACCTGAAAGCAATAATACAATGTAGTTAACATGGGATTTATTTTTTAGATTTTTTAATTTCTTGCAATAGCATTTCTAATTCCTTTATACTAATGTCTTTTTGTTTCACCATAAATGAAACAGCATCAGAAAATGAGCCTTCGAAATAACCATCCACCAATGTGCGAATGGTACTAGAAGAGTAATTCTCTTTGGATACTAACGGAAAATATTCGTGCACCCTACCTATTTGCTTTATGCCTACAAATCCTTTGTCAACCAAAATTTTTACAATAGTAGCTACCGTGTTATTATGAGGTTTTGGTTCGGGTTGAGCATCTAAAATATCTTTTAAAAAAGCTTTCTCCAAACTCCAGATACTTTGCATGATTTGTTCTTCTGCTTTAGTGAGCGGTTTCATGGTGTAATTAATTTGTACAATAAATATACAAACTAATTTTTTAGTTTAACAACTATTTTTTTAGTTATTATTATTTTTAACTCGATTTTTTAGAGAATGTATTCATTTTAAGTACCGAAATCGGTTGTAAATTGCAATAAATAAACTACCCTTGGGGGACTGATGAGATATTATATAATAGCAGGGGAAGCAAGTGGAGACCTACATGGTAGCAACCTCATTAAACAATTGCAGCAAGAAGACCCATCAGCAACAATTCAATGCTGGGGGGGCGGCTTAATGCAAGAAGCTGGAGCTGTATTGGTAAAACATTACCGTGATCTGGCATTTATGGGGTTTGCTGAAGTGGTAAAAAACTTACCTACCATCTTCGCCAACCTAAAATTTTGCAAAGAAGACATCATCCAATTTAAACCAGATACACTTATTCTTATAGATTACCCAGGCTTTAATCTCCGTATGGCCGAATGGGCAAAAAAGAAAGGCATTAAAGTAGTTTATTATATCTCCCCGCAAGTATGGGCATGGAAGGCCAATAGGGTTAAGAATATGAGAGTTTCTATTGACCTTATGTTATGCATCCTCCCCTTTGAAAAAGAGTATTACCAAAAAAACTGGGACTGGAAAGTAGAATATGTTGGTCACCCTTTAATTGAAGTAGTAGATCAATTCATAAGTAAACATGGAATACTGAAAGTAGAAAATAATGAAAAAGTAATTGCCTTATTGCCAGGTAGTAGAAAACAAGAAATTGCCAAGAAATTACCTATCATGTTAAGTGTAACCAGTCATTTTCCGAATGAAATATTTGTGGTTGCAAAAGCACCGGGACAAGAAGATTCATTTTATGAACCTTTCTTACAAGGATACCCAAATGTAAGTGTAGTAACAAATAGCACTTATGAATTATTACTAAAAGCAAAAGCAGCATTGGTTACTAGCGGAACTGCAACTTTGGAAACTGCTTTATTTGCTGTTCCAGAAATTGTTTGCTACAAAGGAAGTAATATGAGTTATCAGATCATAAAGCGGTTGATTAAAATAAAATATATATCGCTTGTAAATTTGATTATGGATAAATTAGTAGTGAAAGAATTAATTCAAGATGAATTAAATACCATCAACTTAAAAAAAGAATTAACTGAACTTTTATACAACAAGCAGAAGCAAGAACAATTAGCTACAGATTATAAGGCTTTAAAAAATATTCTTTCAGAAGGAGGAAATGCTTCTAAACAAGCCGCTAGTAAAATAGTAGCATTTTTAAACGCTTAGTTTTTAAACATCGGTAAAATAAACATTTTAACAATCATAAATAGAATGGCAAATAAAAACATGATCAATGAAATTCTGTTCATTCCATGCATATATTTCATCCATTGAGACCTCTGCTCATTTGGGTCTCTTTTTTTAATATAGAGATACTCACTTAGCTGCTTTAAAATTCCCATAACATGTAATTTAATTAAAGATAACAAGCCTTTATCAATTTGGTTCGCTAAACATAAAGATGTTAGATTTGTTGATATAAAAAACTAGCCATAATGCTTAAGATTTCAATCTTTATTTTCTTGTTTTGTTCTTCTGTTGTAGGTTTTACGCAATTTAACCCTACCAAAATAGATATCATTCGTGATAAATATGGAGTACCTCATATTTTTGGAAAAACAGACCCAGAAGTGGCATATGGCTTAGCTTGGGCACATGCCGAGGACGACTTCAATACCATCCAGCAATCTTTAATGGCAGGTAAAGCAATGCTGGCTCAATACCAAGGTAAAAAAGGTGCAAGTATCGATTATATTATTCACTTACTCCGAATTCCTGAATTGGTAGAAGAAAAATATGAAAGTGATTTAAGTCCCGATTTTAAACTATTACTACAAGGCTATTGCGCAGGTTTAAATGCTTATGCCAATAAACACCCCAAGGAAATTTTACTGAAGAATCTTTTCCCTGTTGTTCCGAAAGATATGCTCCAATATTCGGTATTACAGCTATGCGTTTTATCGGGAGCAGATAAAGCATTGTCGTCTATTTTTGGTGGAACTGTTCCTCTTTTAGAAAACTATAAAACAGCAGGAAGCAACGCATTTGCTTTTAATAGTGCTAAAACAATTGACGGACAGGTATATTTAGACATCAATGCACATCAACCTTTAGAGGGACCAGTAGCATTTTATGAAGCACATTTATGCAGTGAGGAAGGATGGAATATTTTAGGAGCTAATTTCCCTGGAGCACCATCAATTCTACACGGAGTAAATGAAAACCTTGGTTGGGCGCATACTGTAAATGCTCCTGATAAATTAGACTTGTATCAGTTAGAAATAAATCCTGCCAATAAATTGCAATATAAATTTGATGGTAATTGGGAAACATTAGAAGAAAAAACAGCTTCATTAAAAGTAAAAATATCAGGTGTAAAAATAAATGTAAAAAAGAAAGCATATTGGAGCAAATACGGTCCAACTATTATTACAGAAAGGGGAACATTTTCTATTCGTATGCCCGCGCAAATGGATATCAGGGGTTTAGAACAATGGTACAGATTTAATAAAGCAAAAAACTTTACAGAGTTTAAAGCTGCACTAAATATGTTGGCGATTCCTGGCTACAATATTGTATATGCCGATAAATATGATACCATTTATTATTTAAGCAATGGACGAATTCCTATTCGAGATAAAAATTATGATTGGAAAAAAACATTGCCGGGAAATATATCGTCAACATTGTGGAATAAGCTTCATCCTTTAGAAGATCTCCCGCAAGTATTGCAACCATCTACAGGATATGTATACAATACCAACCACTCTCCTTTTCATTCTACAGATGGAAAAGAAAATCCTGTTATAAAAGATATTACCATGGGATATGAAACGCTAGAGAACAACCGTAGCAAGCGTTTTGAAGAGTTAGTTAAGCCATTGAAAAAAGTGTCTTATGAAGATTTTAAGCGAATTAAGTTTGATAGAACTTACCCAGCAAGTTTTTATTTCCCAACAATCATCGATACATTATTTTTATTAGATGAAATGAAGCATCCTGATATAGCAGAACTTATCATCAACCTAAAAAAATGGGATAAAAAAGCCAATGCAGAAAGTATTGGTGCAGGAACATTTTATTTTGTTCAGGCTGCAACAACAAAAAACTGGGGGCTATATACAAAAAATAAAACAATCACTAGTGACCAATGTGTTGCCATTTTACAAGAAGCAAAAACTACTATGCTAACTAATTTTGGCAGAACAAATTTGCAATTAGGCGATGTGCAAAAGTTAGTTCGAGGAAATGTTGAATTGCCATTACCTGGATTACCAGATGTGTTGGCACCAATGTATTCTATTCCGTATAAAAATGGAATGGTAAAAGGAAATCAGGGTGATGCTTATATAGAATTAGTTCGATTTACCAAAGATTTGCCAATCATTGAAACACTGAATGTATATGGAGCATCTGCAAGAAAAGAATCCCCCCACTATACCGATCAAATGGAAATGTATGTGAAGCAGCAAACAAAACCAATGACGCTAAACAAAGCAGAAGTGTATAAGAATGCTGTTACAAAATATCATCCGGAGTAAATAGAATTATTATTCGAAGCCGTCATTTCGAATCCACTGAAAGTAGTGAGAAATCTCATGAAGTATTTGATTACATTGTCCGTCATTTCGAATCCACTGAAAGTGGTGAGAAATCTCACGAAGTATAAGACTGGATTATTCATGAGATTTCTCCTCCTTCGCTAGCGAAGTCGTCGAAATGACGTATCAGCTTCAAGGTTCGAAATGACGGATCATGATGAAAATTCCTAAAGAAATCCTTCGAGAATTTCAGTGATCTGCTGGGTTTCAATAATAAATCCATCATGACCATAAGTAGAATCAATTGCTACTAATTCGGCATTGGGTAAATGGTCAGCCATAAATTGTTGCTCGTCTAATGGACAAAGAATATCACTATTAATTCCGATAATTAATGTTGGTTGATGTATCGATTTTAGCACTTCAATTAAATTGCCTCCTCTTCCTCTTCCTAAATGGTGACTGTCCATTGATTTCGTTAATAACCAATAACTGTATGCATTAAAGCGTTTTACTAATTTATCTCCTTGATAATTTAAATAGGCAGATGCTTTAAAATCATCTATTTTTTCGGGATCTTCATCAGTCTGCTTTTCCTGAAAAGTTGCATAGTTGCGATAGGTTAACATTCCTATTGCTCTTGCAGCTTTTAATCCCTTTGCTCCTGCATCGGCTCTCATATCTTTCCAACTATTATCGGCTTCAATAGCCAATCGTTGAGCAGTATGTACAGCAACTCCCCATGCACTTTCTGATGGTGAAGTGGCAATTAAAAACATTTTTTTAACAACAGAAGGTTCCATCAAAGCCCATTCAATTACTTGGTATCCGCCCATGCTTCCTCCCATTAGTAAACGAATACCATCAATCCCTAAATGTTTTCTTAATAAAATATGTGCAGCAACCATATCTCTAATAGTTACTTGTGGAAAACTTGAATAATAAGGTAGTTCGGTTAAAGGATCAATACTTAAAGGACCTGTAGATCCATAACATGAGCCAATAATATTTGCACCAACAATAAAATATTTATCTGGATTAATTAAACAATGTTCTCCTACTAATCCTTTCCACCAATCTGTAGCGTCGGCATTTGCAGTTAATGCATGGCCAACCCAAATTACATTATCCTTGGTTTCATTTAAGGTGCCAAATGTAGAATACGCTATTTCGAGACTAGGGAGCGAAACTCCATTTTCTAATAAAAAAGGCTGATTGTGTTTAAAAACGGTCATATTGATATTTACCTATTTCATCTGCAAAATAAAGGTATGCACTGCGTACATTTGTTTAAATTGTAAAAAGAACTTTAAAATGGATAAAATTGAGGTAAAGAGAGTGGATGATGCCTATGCTTTTGTTGCAACTGATAGTAATGGAAACACAGTTAGGATGGATGCCTCATCGGCCATTGGTGGTAATGACAGTGGTATACGTCCGATGCAATCTATTTTAATGGGATTGGGAGGTTGTGGAGGAGTTGACATTGTTTCCATCTTAAAAAAACAAAAACAGGCAATTATTGAATTTAAGATGATCATCGAGGGAGAACGAGAACATAGCAAAGAACCCTCATTATGGAAAGAAATACATATTCAATTTTATTTTAGCGGCAATGTAGAAAAAGATAAAGCTGAAAAAGCAGTTGCATTATCGCTCAACAAATATTGTTCTGTATCGGCAACTTTAAGAGCCGCAGGATGTACAATAGATTGGACTGTTACTATTAATTAAATGTTTACTGAATTCAAATGAAAAAAGAAACTAAAGCTATCCGCATACAAACAGAAAGAACAAATGAAATGGAACACTCAACACCATTGTTCCTTACTAGTAGTTTTTGTTTTGATGATGCAGAAGAAATGCGTGCTGCATTTGCAGATGAAACAACCGATAATATTTATAGTAGATTTAGTAACCCAAATGTGCAAGAATTTATTGATAAAATTGTTGCACTAGAAGGCGCTGAAGCTGGCTACGCTACTGCTTCTGGAATGAGTGCTGTTTTTGGTTCTTTTATGGCTTTACTAAAACAAGGCGATAGACTATTATCATGCAATTCAATTTTTGGAAGTACGCATACTGTCATTTCAAAATACCTTCCTAAATACGGTATTGAATATGGATATATTGGAGCAAACGCCACAGAAAATGAGTGGGAAGCTGCCATCACTCCAAATACAAAAATGATTTATATAGAAACACCTACCAATCCGGGTTTAGAAATTTTAGACATGGCAATGATTAGTAGATTGGCAAAAAAACATCAAATTATTTTTAACGTTGATAATTGTTTTGCTACACCTATGAATCAATGTCCAATTGAGTTTGGCGCCGATCTTGTTATTCATTCAGCTACCAAATGGCTAGATGGACAAGGAAGAGTTTTAGGCGGTGTAATTGTTGGAAAAAAGGAATTAATAAAAGACATCTATTTATTTTGCAGAAGCACTGGCCCAGCATTGGCTCCTTTTAATGCATGGGTATTAAGCAAGAGTTTAGAAACCTTAGACGTTCGTATGGAACGCCATGCAGCTAATGCATTATTTATTGCACAACAATTAGAAAATCATGCTGCAATCAACAACTTACGTTACCCATTTTTACCATCTCATCCACAATATTCAATTGCTATTAAGCAAATGCAAAACGGTGGAGGAATTGTTTGTTTTGAATTAAAAGGTGGGTTGGAAGCAGGGCGTAATTTTCTAAATAAATTAACCATGATTACCATGACAGCTAACCTTGGCGACACGCGAAGCATTGCCTCACATCCTGCAAGTACCACTCATGCAAAATTATCTGAGGAAGAAAGAAAAGCGGTGAATATTACTTCTGGTTTAATCAGAATTAGTGTTGGACTAGAACATAGAGACGATATTTTAGCAGATATTCTTCAAGCACTTGGATAATTTGAACCAATAATCGATTATATTCGGGATGCTAAAATTATAACCATATGAAATTATCAACGGGTATTTTCCTTGCGATCATGATGTTTCTTCAATATTATATATGGGGTGCTTGGTATGTTACCATGGGGCCTTATATGGATATTGCTTTTGCAGGTCAGAATGTAGATGTTGCCAAAGGTGCAGTTTATGGAGCTGGCGCAATTGCGACTATTATTTCTCCATTTTTTGTAGGAATGATTGCCGACAGGTATTTTGCCGCTCAGCGAATCATGGGTGTATTACACATTTTAGGTGCTTGCTTACTTTTTTATGCAACACAAATGACCCAAACCTCCGGGTTTTATTGGATAATTCTTGTTTATTCTCTTTTATACATGCCAACAATTGCTTTAAGTAATAGCGTTGCATTTGCTCAAATGAGCGATCCGGGAAAACAATTCCCTTGGATTAGGGTTTTTGGAACACTTGGATGGATTGTAGCTGGACTAGTTATTTCGCAGCTAAAAATCACAGACAAGCCAATGACTTTTGAAATTGCAGCTGGCTGCTCTGTTTTGCTTGGATTTTTCAGTTTCTTTTTGCCGAACACTCCACCTAAATCAGATTCAAGCTCTAGTTCAATTGGTGCAATTTTTGGTGCCGATGCATTTGTGTTATTTAAAAGTAGGGCTTACACTATTTTCTTTGTGGCTGCGATATTAATTTGTATTCCACTCTCCTTTTATTATGGATTTGCAGGATCGTATTTAAAAGAATTCTTTGGAGAAGCCACAACAGGAAAAATGGCTATGGGACAAATGTCTGAAGCATTATTCATTATTGCAATACCATTTTTATTTTATAGAATAGGTGTTAAAAATATGTTGATTTTTGGTATGTCTGCTTGGGTATTAAGATACATTTTTTTTGCCTATGGAAATGGAGAATCTAATTTATGGATGCTCTATGCTGGAATTATTTTACACGGCATTTGTTATGATTTCTTTTTCGTAACAGGTTATATGTACACAGAGAAAAAAGCTGGTGAAAAAATTAAAAATGCAGCACAGAGCTTATTTACTTTTGCAACATATGGCGTAGGAATGTTTATAGGAACCAATTACAGCGGATTTATTTCGAACAAATATTCAACAAAAACCATTGATGCCTTTACACAAAAAGAAACAGTAACACATATTTGGGAAACAATTTGGTTATACCCTGCAGTAATTGCTGGAATTGTTTTATTGGCTTTTATTATATTCTTTAACGAAAAAAATGAGCCTGCTCTAGATAAAGCAATTGCTTAAAATAATTAGTTCATAACTCTTAATTCATAACTCTCTATGCAACATATCTCAATGTTAGGTTCTGGTTTTATAGGTAGATTTTATGCCGACTCCATTCAAGGGTATAGAAGTAAAGATAAAATAGTAAGTATTTACTCTCGTAGGGAAGAAAGTGCATCTAAGTTTGCTACTGATTATGGTTGTAACCATTGGACTACCAATATGGAAGAATCAATTGCAAGAGCGGATGTTGATATTGTTTGTATTGCACTCCCAAATAACTTACACGAAGAAGCGGTAATGCTTTGCTGTAAACACAAAAAAGCAGTAATGACTACCAAGCCTTTGGGAAGAAATGCAACAGAAGCAAAACGCATGTTAGAAGCTGTAGAAGCTGCCGGAATTTTTAATGGTTATTTAGAAGATCTTGTTTACACGCCAAAATTTATCAAAGCAAATGAAAGCGTAAAGAATGGAGCATTAGGAAGAATTCTTTGGGCTAAATCGAGAGAAACACATCCTGGTCCACATAGCGATTGGTTTTGGGACATTGAGCAAGCTGGTGGTGGATGCATTTTAGACCTCGGATGCCATTGTGTAGAAATTAGTAGAAGCTATATTGGTAAAGATATTAAGCCAATTGAAGTAATGTGTTGGGCCGATACACAAGTGAAACCCATAGACGCAGAAGACCATGCTATTGGTTTAGTGAAATATGAAAATGGTGCAATAGGACAGTTTGAAGTTAGCTGGACTTTCCGCGGCGGTCTCGATTTACGCGATGAAGTTATGGGAACGGAAGGCACAATTTGGATCAATAGTTTTTTAAGAACAGGCTTTGAAATGTTCACAACAGGCAAAGGAGCAGATTATGTAGCAGAAAAGGCTGAAAGTAATACAGGATGGCTATTTCCGGTTGGAGATGAATTGAATGAACTGGGCTACAACCATATGTTTATGGATATGTTTAATGCTATTGAAAAAGGTGAATCTCCGAAAGAAACATTTTACGATGGCTATGTAGTTAATGCCATTTTAGATGCGGCTTATAAATCTGCTAAAACAAAATTATGGGAGCCTGTTCAACTAGATATTTGGAGAGGCAAAACAGGACTAACAAAAGAAAGTCACTTAATTGAATACGATGCAGATCATTATTTAGTGAAAGAAGAAATGACACATTATGGCGCAAAGAAATTGATATTAAAAAACAAATCAACTGGAAAAATTACTGAGCAGATTATTAATTAATTAACAATTTTTTCTTTTGTCCACTTAAGCGCTAAATTAAGCTGCTCTTCCCTAGTTAGATTTGTATTGTCTAAAATAACGGCGTCTTCTGCTTTTCTTAATGGACTAAACTCGCGATTACTATCTGTATAATCACGCATTTCTAAATTGTCTTTCACTTCTTCAATAGAGATACTAGGGTTTTTAGCATATAATTCTTTAAACCTTCTTTCAACTCTTACGGCGGGATCTGCTGTAACAAATATTTTTAATTCTGCATTAGGAAATACAGTAGTTCCAATATCTCTTCCATCCATTACAATTCCTTTTCTGTCTCCTAATTTTTGTTGTTGCGCAACACCAAATTCGCGTACATATTGGTTGGCAGCTACTTCACTCACGTGCTCACTTACTAGCATATCTCTAATAAGTGCTTCTACATTTTCATCATTCAGTAAAATATCACTAGAGCCAGTAATATCATTGTAATCAAAATCTACATTAATTTCTGCAAGTGCGTTTTTTACGGAATCATTATCATTCCAATCGATGTGATTGCGCAAAAAATATAATGTAATTGCTCTATACATTGCGCCACTATCAATAAAAACATAGTTCAACTCACGTGCCAATTGCTTGGCCAATGTGCTTTTACCACAAGAAGAATAGCCATCCAATGTAACAATAATTTTTTGCATGTTTTTTATAAGTAAAGTAAAGCTACACAAATTACTTTATTCCAATTTTTCTACTTAAAAAATAAATTAGGATAGTCGGATATTATTCCGTTCACACCCATTTTTATTAAATTTTGAATGGTATCAATATTATTCACCGTCCATGGAATGATTTTTATTTGATTGATTTTACAATCTTCAATTAAAGTAGGTGTAACCAATGAATAATGGGGACTGTAAATTGTAGGCGTAAAACCTAATTGAATTAGCTGTTCTTTAAATGATTTTTTATCAAAATCCTCAATCAGCAATGCTGTTTTGATTGAAGGATATTTTTGATGGAGGTATTGCAAAGTCCTTATATCAAAAGATTGAATGGTTGTTCTATCAGTTATTTTTTTAGATTGAATAACAGCAACCAATAATTCTACAAATTCTTTAGGAGCAGGATGAAATTGTCCATCAGTTTTTGGATCGCTCTTAGTTTCAATATTATAATGAATAGGTTGTTTACGTTTTTCCTTGCTGTATTTTTCTGCAGCATCTATCATATCACTTAATAATGGTTTTGCCACAGCCAACTTATTTTGATTAGGAAAACGAGGATGTAATTTCAATCCAACATCATACTTCTTTACTTCCTCATAATTCATCAGATAGATATTGAACGACTTTTCTTCAGCTTCTGTTATAAATGTTCCGTCTGGTTTAGTTGAAATTTCATGATTAAAAAAAGGTTCATGACTTGATATAACTTTTTTATCTTTTGTAATGATGGCATCAGTTTCTAAAGTAGTTACTCCCAAATCAATAGCCTGCAACATAGCAGGAATAGTATTTTCAGGCATTAGTCCCCTACAACCTCTATGACCCTGATAGTCGAATTGATCGATAGGCATATTACTGATATTATTTTTTTGAGTGGCTGTACAAGCAACTAGTAAAATGAAAAATGAGAAGAATCGTTTCAAAATAAAAATTATTAATTTGCTTCGAAATGTTTTTTCATTGATGCTGCAACCGCTTGCTCATCCTGATTCCCTTTGGTAAGATGCTGAGTAATAGTACCTTTTTCGTGTTCTGTTTTATTTTGGCTCAATTTAAAAACGTGTTGAAGATTAGTTACTTCTATTTCAAAAGCAACAACAGCTTTCATATGAGTACGAACATAATCTTCACTCAAATTTTCGAATGATGCAGATGTATGAGAACTTCCTTCAAAATGATTAGTCAATGTTTTTAAAAGATTATATAATCCATCATCATTAAGCAAACGCAAAATACCGCTAACATGAACAGCAGTATAATTCCAGGTGCTGGCAGTATTATTAGGCTCGTACAAAGTTGCGCTTACATAACTATGAGCTCCATGAAATATAGCTAATACGTGCTGGTTACTTTCAAAAGCGATAGTATGTTCTTGCTTACGCATACTATGAGCTTGTAAAAAAATTCGACCTTCTCTTTCAATAATTATTACGGGTAAATGAGTAGCAATAGGCTTAGCATCTAATCCTATACCACATAAAACTACAAAAGGATGCGCTTCCATAAATGAAAGCACTTCTGTATGATTGTTTGCTTTAAAATAAGGTATATTATACATTATAATTAGTTGGCCATTTCAATTATCTGTGTTTGGGGCATATTTGCATTTCGCATAGCAATATTCCTAACTGTAATTGCAGTAAAGTTTTGGAATGCTTCTTTACTAATTGGATCATTACCAACCATTGCAGGAACGCCTTCATCGCCACCTTCTCTAATTGTTTGTACCAAAGGAATTTGGCCCAAGAATGGTAAATCATATTCTTCAGCTAATTTTTTACCACCTTCTTTTCCAAATAAATAATACTTATTATTGGGTAATTCGGCAGGAGTGAAATAGGCCATATTTTCAATTAATCCTATAATTGGTACATTAATTTGAGCCTGAGCAAACATGGCGATTGCTTTTTTGGCATCGGCCAATGCCACATTTTGTGGGGTAGTAACAACAACAACTCCAGTTACAGGAACCAATTGCATTAAAGTAAGGTGGATATCGCCAGTACCTGGAGGCATATCAATAATGAGATAATCAAGATCACCCCATTCAACATCAGTAATAAACTGGCGAATTGCACTGCTAGCCATTGGTCCACGCCAAACAACCGCACTTTTTTCATCAACTAAAAGTCCAATGCTTATTAACTTGATGCCGTATTTATTAAGCGGTACAATCATGCCTTTTCCATCAACATCCTTCATCATTGGGCGTTCACCCCTTACACCAAACATCATTGGAATACTTGGTCCGTAAATATCAGCATCCATTAGTCCTACTTTAGCACCACCCTCGGCTAAAGCCAGGGCAAGATTAGCTGAAATAGTGCTTTTCCCCACACCTCCTTTGCCACTTACAACAGCGATAATATTTTTTACCCCTCCCAATACTTTTTGGTCGTCTTTACGGGTTGATGAAGTATTTGCAGTGAAATTTACTTTAACGATTGCCTCCTTATTTACTAACAGTTTCACCGCATTTTCACTAGCTCGCTGCATCATATCTTTCATTGGGCAAGCTGGCGTGGTAAGAACAATTGTAAAACTCACATTATTGCCATCAATGGCTATGTCTTTTACCATATTTAAGGTCACTAGATCCTTACCCAAATCGGGTTCTTGTACATTACTGAGGGCTTTTAATATATCATCGATTGTCATCACGAAAGTTTTTGTTAAAAAAGCTATGAGTTAGCAAAGTTAACAACCTACTGCTTTACTTTGTTGAGATTTTGTTACTTTAACCAACAACGAAGGCAAATTTGTACATTTGCCGAAGATTCAGCTGAAACGCGTATGAAGCAAAAAATACTTATTTATTTAATTTTACTGTTTTCATTTGTAAGCGTTGAGCAAATTAAGGCTCAAGAATCTGGTAATCCATATAGAGATTCAATTGTGCAATTATATGGTGTTATAATGACGGCTGACAGCTTAAGAGGTGTTCCGTCTGCAAGTGTAATTGTAGAAGGCAAAGGAAGAGGAACAATTACCACTTATGATGGAGTGTTTTCAATTGCTGTAATGAAGGGCGATAGAATTACTTTTTCTAGTGTTGGATTTAAAAACAGCACTATATCAATTCCTGCAAATTTGGTTGAAAATCAATATAGCATAATTCAATTATTAGTTAGTGATACCGCATATTTACCAGCTACCATTTTAAAACCAAGACCAACTAGAGAACAATTTGAACGTGATTTTATAAATAATCGAATTCCAGATGATGCTTATGAAATTGCTAGAAAAAATACGGATGAAGCAACAAGAAGGGTATTATTAAATAGTTTACCAGCAGATGGAAGAGAGGCAGTTAACTATCAGTTAAAACAACAAGCTAATAAATATTATTACTCTGGTCAATTACCACCAATGAATATTTTAAACCCAGCTGCTTGGGCCGATTTTGTTAGTGCATGGAAACGTGGGGACTTTAAGCGGAAAAAGTAATTTGTTGGTTAATTAAAATTTCAAATATGTCATTACAAAATGTTACGGTAATAGGTGCTGGAACCATGGGAAATGGTATTGCACATGTTTTTGCGCAAAATGGATTTAAAGTAACTATTGTTGATTTGCAAAAAACGCAACTAGAAAAAGCGTTGGAAACCATTAGCAAAAACTTAGATCGTCAGTTTAGCAAAGGAATTATTACTGATGAGGAAAAGAGCAAAACATTGGGTAATATTTGTACTGAAACCAATTTATCATTAGGCGTTTCTATTGCAGATATTGTTATTGAAGCTGCTACAGAAAATATAGATCTTAAACTAAAAATATTTAGTGAAATAGACGCTTCTGCTCCAACAAATGCAATTTTAGCAACTAATACTTCATCCATCTCAATTACCAAATTAGCAGCAGTTACAAAGCGACCAGAAAAAGTAATTGGCATGCATTTTATGAACCCAGTACCCGTAATGAAATTGGTTGAAATTATAAATGGTTTCGCTACTGATAAAACAGTAACCGAATCGATTATAATTCTTACAAAACAATTGGGTAAAACACCTTGTGTAGTTAATGATTATCCGGGATTCATTGCCAACAAAATATTGATGCCAATGATTAATGAAGCCATCTATAGTTTGTATGAAGGTGTTGCTGGAGTTGAAGCTATTGATACGATTATGAAATTAGGTATGGCCCATCCTATGGGACCATTACAACTGGCCGATTTTATAGGTTTAGACACTTGCTTAAGTATTATGAATGTACTTTACAATGGTTTCGGAAATACCAAATATGCACCATGCCCTTTGTTGGTAAATATGGTTGCGGCAGGAAGACTAGGAGCAAAATCTGGCGAAGGATTTTATATTTATATTAAAGGAAGTAAAGAGCTAATCGTAAGCAACTCATTTAAATAAATAGGAATTCATGTTTTTTATTCTTTCAAAAGTATTACACTTTTTAATTACACCGTTTTATTGGATACTAATATTATCGATTATTTACTACTTTACTAAATCAGCTACAGTAAAGAAGAAAATTAAAATAGCTATTATATTCATAGCGATTATTTTTTCAAACCCATTCATCTATGATACATTAGTAAAAAAATGGCAGCCAATTCCAACAAAATTAGATTCAACGAAACATTACTCTGTAGGAATATTATTAGGAGGGTTTGCAATGTTTGATCGATATGACCAAGGTTATTTTGGAAACAATGCAGATCGTTTTATTCAGGCAGCTAATTTATACCATAGTGGTAATATCAAGAAAATATTGATGACTGGAGGAACAGGAAGATTATTTCAAAAAGAGCCATCAGAAGCTTCATTTGCTTTAAAAGAATTAATTAGAAATGGAGTTAGAAAAGAAGATATCATATTCGAAGACAGATCAAGAAATACCATTGAAAATGCAATTTTTTCTAGATCCCTTTTAGATTCAATGAATGAACAACAGCCTTATGTATTAATTACCTCTGCTTTACATATGCCAAGATCATTGAAAGTTTTTCAAAAAGCTGGGTATCAAAATATAGTTTCTTACCCATGCGATTATAAAGTAATTGATACAAAATTTTCATTAGAAGATATCATTGTTCCAGATATTAAACTATTAAATGATTGGCAATATTTTTTGCATGAAATAGTTGGAACAATAGTATATCAACTTACTAGAAAAGCATAATATTAAAGCTGATTCCCAAAAGCAATAAAATAAATAGCTATTGCAGACAGGCCAATTCCAATCCAATTAATTGCTGATAATTTCTCTTTGAATAATATTGCTGCTGCCAAAGTACTAAACAATACGATTCCCATATTATTCATTGGAATACTAGCACTACTTTCCCATGGACTTTGTTTTAAGAAATGAATTAAACACCAGATGGAGAAGTAATTCGGGATGCCGATTAAAACGCCTGCAAATACATGCTTCCATTCAAAAGTTCTTTTCTTGGAAAAATATTGAAACAATAAAATACAAGAGCCAATAATAGCTGCCGACAAAAAACCACCAATTAAAAAGGCATTACTATTTTCTTCGTTCACATATTTTTGTTGCACATGATTAATCAATGAATCTAATAGTCCGCTTCCAATAAATAATACAAATGGCAATAAATATTTTAACTGTTGCGATACAGCCGACTTCTCTTCCATCGATTTTTTAGGATAACAAGTAAGGATCACTGCAATTAAAGCCATAATTACTCCAACTAATTTCCATCCGGCTACAGTTTCATTGTATAAATAAACAGATAAAACAACTGGAATGATCAACGATAATTTATTGGCAACTGATGATACCGCTACTCCTATTTTTTGAGCAGTAATTCCCATGATATTAAAAATAGAAACAAATAAAACCCCCATTATACAAGCCCACTTGAACCATGGTGTGTCAATTGCAGCGTTATTAATAGGAAAAGCCCCGTTAACAAATGAACCCGTTATTACACAAGTGATATAATTAAAAACAATTGCAGGAAATATAGGAACAGCATATCTCTCACAAAATTTAAAAGCCAATGTTAAGTAACTAGTAAGTAAAATACTGCCGATGAGATAGATCATTTAATATACATTAATTTGTTAATTACGCTTATTTCTATAATAGTTAATCTGGTCATTTATGATAGTTTCTTCTTTACATAATATTCCTGACTTTAACTGAGGTGCATTTAATCCGTTCCCAATGTTAAGTGTTGTGTTGGTTATTATTCTTGCTTCATCCCAAATACCTTCATCAATAACTGATTGCAGTAACTGAGCACCTCCTTCAACCAAAATACTATCAATGTTATTTGCGCAACAATAGTCCATTATCTGCAACAAAGTTGATTTGTTTTGTAAAAGTTGTATGAATTGAACGGAGCCATCTTGTCTTTCTTGCATGTAATTAAATACAATTGTAGGCTTATTATCATTAAACATTTTTAAATCATTTGGCAATCTAAGAGTGCAATCTATCACCATTCGAATCGGAGATTTACCGGTCCATAAACGATTGTCTAAACTAGGATTGTCCTTTAATGCTGTATTAGTTCCAATCAAAATTGCCATTGATTCGCTTCGCCATTGATGCACTTTTGTTGTAGAAATTGCATTGCTAATCATTAATCGCTCATTGCCCAATCCAGTTATTTTACCATCTGCCGTTTGGGCCCATTTTAATATAATATATGGTCGATGTTTCTGGTGATAAGTAAAAAAATGATTATTTAAATTAATGCACTCATTTTCTAAAATGCCAACTATTACTTCAACGCCAGCATCTAGTAATCTTTCAATTCCTTTACCGTTTACTTCTGTAAATGGATCCCTACAACCAATCACTACTTTCTTAACTGCCTTCTTAATAATTAAATCTACACAAGGTGGTGTTTTTCCGAAATGTGCACAAGGTTCAAGTGAAACATACAAAACAGCATTTGCAACGAATACTTCATCTTTCGCAGCAACATTATTAAAACAGTTTACTTCAGCATGTGCTTTTCCAAATTTTTCATGATATCCTTCACCAATAATTTGATTCTCATAAACTAGTATTGACCCAACCATAGGATTAGGCGCAACATCCCCCAAACCTTTTAGGGCGAGTTCAATACACCTTGTCATATAAAATTCGTGGACTTGCATAGGCTAGAATTTACAAAAATAGCTAAATGATGGGTACATTGCATTATGACAATTTTGGAAGGGAAAGAAAGGCTAAAAGAGGCAATTGTTTTATTGTATGATGATAGAGAATCAAACAATATTGTCGTGTTAATGATGGAGTGGATTACTGGGAAAAATAAGACAGATCAACATCTACAAAAAGAATCAACACTTACTGATGAACAAATCTTGCTACTAAATAGTGCAATAACTAGACTTTCATCGGGAGAACCCATACAATATATTATTGGTGAAGCTTGGTTCATGAGTTTTAGTTTTATGGTTACAAAAGATGTGTTAATACCTCGACCTGAAACTGAAGAATTAGTAGACTGGATAATACAATCAACCTTGCCATTTCAAAATAAAAAAATTACCATTTTAGATATTGGAACCGGTTCGGGCTGCATACCTATCAGTCTAAAAAAGAAAGCACCTTTTTTACAAATTCAATCAATAGATATCAGTGCCAATGCTTTGGCAGTTGCTAAACTAAATGCAGAAAATTTAAAAACTTCAATTGATTTTAAGGAAATAAATTTCTTGGACTATTCTAGTTGGAGCAGTCTTCCCCCAATAGATATAATCATTAGCAATCCACCATATATAAAAGAGTCTGAAAAAATATTAATGCACCAAAATGTTGTAGCATTTGAGCCCCATACTGCATTGTTTGTTCCTAATAATGATGCGTTGATTTTTTACAAAGCCATCTATAATTTTAGCAAAACCCATTTACTACCCTTTGGTATTATTTTCTTGGAAATTAACGAAGCATTGGGTCAGGAAGTGGTTGACTTATTTTCAGAAGCAGGAACTTCAGTGGAGTTGAGAAAAGATATGCAGGGAAAAGATAGAATGATTAAAGTACAAAAGCAATACTAGTTCTTTAATCCGCTATTATCAACCGCCATAACTGGTGTAGCACCTAGTTTCTTTATAATTTGCATTACTTGAATGGCAGTGCCTAAATGAGCTGTACTATCTCCATTAATCACTACCGATGGTTTATCAGTTTCTTTTGATAAAAACAATTTGAGTTTAGGTTCTAATTCTTGCAAAGAAACTTTTTCTGCCCCTATAAAAAGTTGTTGAAATTTATCCACTGTTATTACAACCGTTTGTTTGGCTTTAGTATCTGCCTTTGCTTTGGGGTTACTTACTTTAATTATATTAGGATTAGCTAATGTAGAAACAATTAGAAAAAATAAAAGCAAAATGAATAAAATATCATTGAGAGCGCCGGTATGCACTTCAGGATGAGTTTTAAATCTTTTGCGGATATTCATAAATTAGAGTAATTCTTTGATAATTAATTTATCGCGTAGGCTCTTGTAAAACATCAATAAAATCTGCACTAGCAGCTTCCATTTTATTAGCAGTTTTATCAATCTGCGTACTTAAATAATTATGACCAATATATGCAATCAAACCAATGATTAAACCTGTTGCCGAGGTTATCATTTTGGTGTAGATCCCGCCAGCGATTGTATTTAAGGTATATTCTCCAGTAGAAGCAATTCCATAAAATAATTGAACCATTCCAATAATAGTTCCTAAGAAACCAAACATAGGTGCAATACCAGCTATTAGGGTAAGAATCGATAAATTTTTTTCCATTGAATACATCTCAAGCTTACCAACATTTTCCATGCTTTTTTCTATCGCATCAATTGGTTTTCCAATTCTTTGAATGCCTTTGTCGATCATTTTAGCAACAGGATTACTGGTGTTTTTTGTCATGCTTCTTGCTGCCTGCACATTCCCATTTAAAATATGATCTTTAATAACTCCCATAAAATTTTCATCTATTTGGGAAGCCTTTTTTATAGCAATAAGCCTTTCTATAAATACAAAAATAGAAGCTATTAATAAAAAATAAAGAGGATACATTATCCATCCGCCTTTGTCTAATAGCGTTAATAATGAAATTTTTTCAGTAGTAGTTGTAACACCAACTATTGCTTTCTGTAAAGTATCAACCTGCAATAAATAAAACATTAACAATCAATTTAGGTAAGTTGAATAAATGCAACACAATGTATAAAGGCAAATTCAATTAAATGCAACTTGAAGTAATTTTTAAGAAACCTTTTGCAGTTTAGATTTTTTGATCTCTTTCTTTCATTTGCATCATTGCCATAATTTGCTTCATGCTATTTTGCATTCCATCGGGGCTACCATCTAAAAAGATAACATTACCATTACCTAATTCTGCAAAATTTTTAATCGCCTCAGTCCACATACTAAATAAAATAACATTGGTATCTAAATTAGCTTGTTTCATTTGTTCAGCAGCCTGACTCATTCCCTTGGCCACTTCTTCTCTAAATAGTGCAACTCCCTGACCACGTAACTTAGCTGCTTCACGCTCTGCCTCAGCCGCAATTTTAATAGCATTTCCTTCAGCTTCAGCGCCTTTTGTTTTGGTAATTAATAATGCCTGTCCCTCATTTTCTGCAGCAGCTTTTAAATTATTACTTGCAACAACTCTGCTCATACTCTCCAAAATCTGCTGATCGAACGTAATATCATTAATTTGTAGATCTTGTAAATGATAACCCCATTCTTCTAAAGATTTATCAATTTGATCTTTTACAAATTCTACAATTTCTCTTCTTAACAATAATATTTCAGCTTGTTTTTTAGTTGCAACAAACGCCCTAATTGAGCCCTCAACAGTTCTAATTAATGCTTGCATCAGATCTTTATCACTAATAAATTTAAACGCAACATTTTTAATAGTTTCTTCTTCTTGATTAATCACCGAATACAGTAACATGCTTTTGAAATAAACATTAGCTTGGTCAACTGTTACTGCTTGAAACTCTAATTCAACTGACCTATTTTGTATGCTAACAGTTTTATACACTTGTTCTAAAACAGGAATTTTAAAATTTAGTCCTGGCATAAGTATGCGCTGGTATTTACCAAATAAAGTAATCACTGCAATTGTTCCTTGATTTACGGTTACTAATCCAGAAAAACCGATGAATAAGAGTACTAATACCCACCAAAATTGTAATAAGGTTGCCATATACTTTTGAATTTATATTTAAAGATACAATCTATTCATACTGATTAATAATTTTCTTCCCAAACATTTGTCAACATTACCAAAGCTTCTACTGCAAGCTTCATATCTCTAACACCAATCCATTCATGCTTACTATGAATTGCTTGCATTCCAGTAAAAATATTAGCGCAAGGAAGACCCATAAAACTTAATCTACTTCCATCTGTACCACCTCTAATGGGCTCTTTAATAAATGGCAAACCAATTTGTTGAAATGCCTCTTCTGCATAACCAATTACAAAAGGAAAATCATCTAATATTTCTTTCATGTTTCTATACTGCTCTTGTACAATAAATGTATAACTAGCATTTTTAAATTGACCGATAACATCATTGATAATTTCTTCTAGTAGTTTTTCGTGAACAGCTAATTGCTTTGTGTCAAAATCCCTAATTAAAAATTGAATAGTAGCTTTTTCTGCCAAACCCTCTATTTGCAAGGGATGAATAAATCCTTCCCTTTTTTGAGTTGACTCAGGAGAAAGATATTCTTTAGGCAATTTGGCAATAATTTCACTGGCAATTTTAATTGCGTTAATCATTTTTCCTTTTGCGTCTCCTGGATGAGCAATGATTCCGAAAATTGTAACGGTTACACCATCTGCACTAAATGTTTCATCTTCAATAGTTCCAAGTTTTCCGCCATCTAATGTATAAGCAAAGTCTGCTCCTAGTTTTTTTAAATCAATTTTTGCTGTGCCCTCTCCTATCTCTTCGTCTGGTGTAAATAATATTTTTATTATGCCATGTTTAATTTCAGGATGAGTGATTAAATAATTAGCAAAATCCATAATAATAGCTACTCCAGCTTTATCATCTGCACCTAATAATGTTTTACCACTTGCAGTAATAATATCATTGCCGATATGTTCTTTTAAATAAGGATAATTATCAACGTTAAGCACCTGCATTTCATCATCTGGCAAAATAATTGATGATCCGTTATAATCTTTATGCAATATGGGTTTAACATTAGTGCCGCTGCAGTCTGGCGCTGTGTCTATATGACTGCAAAAGCACAATACAGGCATTTTTTTAGAGGTGGTTGCAGGAATAGTTCCATATACATATCCAAATTCATCAGTCTCCACATCTGAAATGCCAATCATTTGTAATTCCTCTTTTAAAAGTGCAGATAAGTTTTTCTGTTTTATAGAACTTGGATGAAGCCCCGAATGAGGATCACTTTGTGTATCAATTTGTACGTAACGTATAAAGCGTTCAACAACCGTATTATCGTAATTATTTAACATCCTTTCTTTTTCACAAGGTAATATTTGTAAGCTATTCACTTGCAAGTATAAAAATGTTTTAATAAATTAGCCCAAACAAAAAACACCCCCCAAATGAAAAAAACAATTATCGGCACACTAGTAGGCGGAATTATTCTGTTCATGTGGCAGTTTTTATCGTGGACTGCCCTCGACTTACATCGTCCAGCGCAGAATTACACTCCTAAGCAAGACAGTATTTTATCTTACTTAAGTGCTAATCTAGAAAAAGAAGGTGGTTATTATTTGCCTACAGCACCAGCTGGAAATTCATTTGAAGAAATGCAAAAAATAACCAATGCACATGTTGGCAAACCCTGGGCATCTATTCAATACCATAGTAGCCTAGAGTATAATATGGGTATGAGTATGGGTAAGGCATTTGTTGTGTATCTAAACTCTGATTAACAGGAATATGGCTGGGTTGGTGGCTAAACCGGAAAGCGAGTTAGTGGGTTAGAAAGGTTTATACAGTTTATAGGGTTTGTAAGACTACTCTATAAACTTTATATACATTATAAACTAAATACTTTAAAGGTTTATAGTGTCCCCCTGAGCTTGTCGAAGGGTTGACACTATAAACCATTTAAACTATCAACTCTTAAGAAGTGATTATCAAAGATTTTGGTTCTATTTCAACCATTTCAAGGTCAAATACCAATTCTTCTCCTGCTAAAGGGTGATTGGCGTCTAGAACAACAATCTCCTCTTTTATTTCAACAATTACAACAGGAAAATTCTGTCCTGATCCATTATTCATATTTAATTGTTGACCAACTTCAGGTACCATATCTGTGGGGAAACGATCTTTCGGAAATTCCATAATCATTTCTTCCTGCTTTGGTCCATAAGCCTGATCAGCAGGGATATTAACTGTTTTCTTTTCTCCTATAATCATTCCAGTTACTCCATCATCGAATCCGGCAATGACCATTCCGCCACCAATTTCAAATTCGAGGGGTTCTCTTCCTTCTGAAGAGTCAAACGTATTTCCGTTGGTTAATTTTCCGTGATAATGTACTTTTACTTTATCACCTTTTTTTGCTTGTTGCATGATAATTGTGTTTACAGCCAGCTGAATACTGGCCTAAAGCGGCAAATGTACATTCCTAGCATGAAAATTCGAAGTATTTTTAGTTAACTTACTTTTAATAATACGTAATATGAGAAATTTTTTAATTATTTGCTTGATTTCTTTAGTAGCCCAAATAGCCGGTGCCCAAACCAAAAATATGCCCATTTTACCAGCGGCATATCGTACTGAAGTGTATTTGCCCCTTTTAAAAGGCAAAAAAGTGGGCATATTTGCCAATCATACTGCAACTATTGGAAAAACTCACTTGGTAGACAGTCTTCAAAAATTGGGAGTCAATATTACCATTGCTTTTGGTCCAGAGCATGGATTTAGGGGTACAGCTGACGCTGGAGAAAAAATTGATAATTATATTGATCAAGCAACTGGCATTCCAGTAATTTCTTTGTACGGAAAAAAAAGACGACCCTCTACAGAAGATTTAGACAATGTTGATGTGCTACTTTTTGATATTCAGGATGTTGGTGTTCGTTATTATACATTTATTTCCTCTTTACAAGAATACATGGAAGCTGCTTTTGAAAATAAAAAGCCATTGATAATTTTAGACAGACCAAACCCAAATGGTTTTTATGTAGACGGACCAGTATTAGATATTAAATATAAAAGTTTTGTAGGCATGCAACCAGTTCCTGTTGTGTATGGAATGACGATAGGTGAATATGCCATGATGATTGTAGGTGAAAAATGGTTAACACCAAAAGCAAATAATTCGAAAGACACGGCATTTCATTTTCAAATTATTAAGTGTGCCAATTATACTCATCAAAGCAAATATATATTGCCGATAAAGCCATCGCCAAACTTACCAGATATGTCTGCTATTTATTTATATGGCAGTACTTGTTATTTTGAAGGAACAGTGTTTAGTGAAGGAAGAGGAACAGAGCATCCGTTCAGTATTTTCGGGCATCCTAGCCTATCTAATCAATTGTATGCGTTTACGCCAATTAGTAGAGATGGAGCAAAAGAACCTAAATTAAAAAATCAATTATGTTATGGTTGGAATTTATATGATGATGGAAATGCTGTAGCAAAAAAATTGAACAATCAAATTAATATTGATTATTTAGTTAAAGCTTATCAATTATTTCCACAGAAAGATAGTTTTTTTCTACGACCTAAATCTGGTAATGTAACTGATTATTTTTTCAATAAACTTGCTGGAAATAATGAATTGAGAGAGCAATTAATTGCAGGCAAAACAAGTGCCGAAATAAAAGCTAGCTGGCAACCAAAGCTTAATGAGTTTAAAATCATTAGAAAAAAATATTTATTGTATAAAGATTTTTAAAGACCTCTGTTCGATTTATATTTGCTCAGTTTTAAAGAATTATGAAGGAATTACGAATTGTATTTATGGGCACCCCAGAATTTGCTGTAGCATCATTAGATGCTTTAGTTAATACTGGTTATAATATTGTTGGAGTAGTAACTGCTCCTGATAAACCGGCTGGCAGAGGAATGAAAATAACAGAGAGCGCTGTAAAAAAATATGCGGTTGATAAAGGGCTACATATTCTTCAACCAGAAAAATTAAAGGACCCAAAATTCATTGACGATTTAGGCAATTTAAAAGTCGATTTACAAATTGTTGTAGCTTTTAGAATGTTGCCAGTAATAGTATGGAACATGCCACCAATGGGTACTGTAAACGTTCATGGATCATTATTACCCGACTACAGAGGTGCTGCACCAATCAATTGGGCAGTGATGAATGGAGAAAAAGAAACTGGTGTAACTACTTTTAAGTTAAAACATGAAATTGACATGGGAGATATTTTACTGCAAGACAAATTTGCAATTGGTGAAAACGAAAATGCTACAGAAGTGCATGACCGTATGAAAATTATTGGGGCCAATCTTTTAGTTAAAACAATACAAGCTTTAGAAGCTGGAACAATTAAAGAAAACCCACAAATTCTTTCAACAATTGAGCCAAAACATGCACCAAAATTATTTACTAAAGATTGTGAGATTAATTGGAATGAATCTGCTTCGCATATTCACAATAAGATTAGAGGGCTTTCCATTTTCCCTGGAGCACTTACCAAATTAGAAGATAAAATTTTAAAAATATTTCAATCTCAAAAAGAAATAATACCACATAATCATCCTATTGGCACTGTAATTTGTGATGGAAAAAAAATATTAAAATTCGCCTGCATGGATGGATTCATCCAAATCATGGATTTACAATTAGAAGGAAAAAAAAGAATGCTAGTTGAAGACTTCTTAAGAGGATTCCGAATCAGTTCTTAAAATTATTTTGCTATACCAGCTTTTAATTCTTCTAAGCTCACTATTCCTTGTTTGCGCCAAACTTCTTTACCATCTTTAAAAACGATAAATGTTGGAAGAGCTACAAATTGTAATGCTTTCATTACAGATATATCATTACCACCATCAACTTTTACAAGAGAATAAGTTTCACCTAAATCTTTTTTAAGTTGCTGCAAAACAGGCTCCATTTTTTTACAAGGAGGACACCAGTCAGCACCAATATCAACTAATGTAATTTTCGACTTATTTACCATGGCCTGAAATGCCGGGATTGATAATTCAGTGGGGCTATTAACAGACTCAATAGATTTGCCATCCATTTTCCATGCACTCATACCTCCCTCCAAATTGTATACTTGCTTAAACCCTTGCTGAGCCATCAATTGCATAGCCTGACCACTTCTTACACCTGATGCACAATAAACTAATACTGGCTTGTTTTTATCGAGATATTGAGTTCTGTCGGCAAACTGAGTTTTGTTTAACCAATCGGCCTGTAAAGCATTATTTAAATGTCCAGATTGATATTCACCTGCTGTTCTAACATCTAATATCTGCGTTTCTGCATCTGCTAATTTTTTTTCAAATGCTACAACAGATAAACTACCCGTTTGAGAATTGCTTTGCTTACTAGAACAAGCAATTGTAAAGGCTACTAAAAAAAAGGATAGAAATGTTTTCATATTATTTTGGATAACATACTAGGTTAACTAAAAATCCGGTTTCTTTCAAACCTAATGCTGCTGAGGCTGCATTACTAATGTATAATAATAGCCCCTCAGCATTAATTGACTCAGGAATTGGGCCCAATACTCTTGCACAAATAGCTTTTTTATTAGAGGCTGATATTCTTACTATTGTTCCAGGAAGTATATTATTAGCTAACACATAAAATTTACGATCTAATATTCCACTGTTTGAATTAAATATAGCCGCCTCACCAGTTTTTGATTGTTTTTCGGAAAGAGTATTAAATTTCCAAAAAAACATTTCAAAATAACCTTCATCATTTGGCTGTGGAATATACCTCATTTCATCATCCCCAATTTTAACTTCATCAGGTGAGGGCTGTGTATTTATCATACCGCCATTAAAGTCATTTTCTTTTCTAATTTTTTCCTGTGCTGCTGTATATAAAATCAACTCATTATATGTTAAAGGTTTAAGCTCTCCTTTTAACTCTCTAGCCCCATCTATCCTCGCATCTAATACATTGTAATTTTTTAAGGGTGGAGGTTCTGCTTTGATAGGCTTTGCTAAGGCATTTTGTAAAGAAGGGTCTCCAACCATTTTTGGAGTTAATTGAGGTTTTGTTCCATTAATAAATCCAATAATAATTGCTTGGCCGTTTCTAACATTATCTGATGATAAATCGTTCCATTTACGAAGTGTTGCAACTGGCACTTTATTGTAAAGTTGACTCATTTGATAAAGGTTCTCACCTCTAGTTGCAATATGATATAAAGCGATGTTTGTTTCTAAGTCAGCTTGACTACTAAAGTTTTCGGCAGAAAGCGGAACCTTTAGTTCAGCACCCAGTGCTAAAACTGCATTTACATTTATATCATTGTAGAGAGCCAATTGCTTAGCTGCAATCCCATAAATTCTGCCAATACTAGAAAGAGATTCTTTTTCAGTTACTTCATGAAGTACAAATAAATTATCTCTTGCTCCCTGAACAATCAACTTATCTTGTGCTTGTAGCATTGAACACGTAAAGACTAGGATCAATAAAAATATTTTTCTCAAATGCATGCAATAAATGTATTAAACAAAGTTAATCTTTTAATATTCGCCATTCAGCAGGATAGTAATTATTAATCCGGTTTTGCAACACCTTTATCCAGCCTAAATAAGTCCCTTGAAAAGTAACTAAACTCCAACCAACAGTACTTTCTATTTGTATTTCTTTCCTTCTAAGATATTGCAAAGACATATCCTTATTGAGTTCTACCAATTTAAAAGTTGATTTGTCCATTACGGAAACTGCTAATTCGTGAGCAGGGATAACGTCCTTGCCTTTAATAGTTCCAATTTCGATTCCGGCTTTTTTAATATATAAAACACTCGCAAGTTGCATTAATGAAAAATACCAACATTCTGGTATTACTCTTATTGCTTCATTTTGCTTAAAAGCATTGTATTCCAATGGTAGTGCATAAAACTGATTGATTTGCGATAATTCAATTTTATTAGGTTTCGCCAGCACAGTTTCTTTGAACTTATTCATTAAAACTGTTTCATTTTTTTTAAACGCAACTATATATAAGCCTTCACCGCTAATTAAATTTGGATAAAATCGATACCCAACCGATTGGGTAGATGGGGCTTCACTAATCACAATTTTCCAATCAAGTGGAACATTTATTTTAAGTGATTGCATATTCATTTTTTCAACCAACCAATCAGCTATCTGTTCATCTTCTGCTATAGAATAAGAGCAGGTTGAATAAATGAGTATTCCATTTTCTTTTAAAGATGGGAGAATAGCAGCTAGAATTCTTTCTTGTCGCTGGCTGCAATGCAAAACATTATCTTCACTCCACTCTTCAATTGCCGAAGGATCTTTTCTAAACAAACCACTCCCGCTACATGGAGCATCAACAATAATTACATCAAAAAAACCAAGCAATTTATTAAAGTGAGATGGATCATTATTCGTAACAATAATATTAGGTAAACCCCATTTAATTGTATTCTCTACTAAAATAGCGGATCGCGATTTAATTACTTCATTAGCCACAACTAACCCATCACTAAAATAACTTGCTAACAAAGTAGTTTTACCGCCAGGCGCTGCACATAAATCAAGTACCTTTTTCCCTTTAGTATCATTCGCAATCAGCTGCTCAAGTATATGCCATAAAAACATGCTACTAGCTTCTTGAACATAATAACCTCCTGCATGAAAAATAGGATCTAATGTAAAAGATGGTCGCTCATTTAAATAAAAAGCATTTTTACACCAAGGAACTTTATGGGAATAATAGCTTTTTAAAGTATCGGCTTTTTTATACGGATTTAATCGAATTGAAGTAACCTGAATGCCCGACTGGTGAATTGCTTCGAATTCAACTTTATCGAAGCCTTCCGCTCCATCCAATGAATCAAGTAAAGCATCTGGTAATTTCAATAGTATAATTTAAAATAAATTAAAAATATTGTTGAATAACACAATCAAAAAATTAGTACCTAACTATAAAATGTTGTTTTTCTTTATGCTCTTTCCTAAAAAAAACGAGTCCAACATAAAACAAATCAATAGTTAATGTAACTGATTGATGGTTTTTTACTTCAACCCAAGCAGCTTCCATTTCCTTACTCCAATGAATATCGTCTAAAACAATTACAGTGTATTCATCAGATTTTTGAAGAACCTGTTCAAAATATCGAATGGTAGGTTCATACCGATGATTACCATCTAAAAAAGCAAAATTAATCAGTTCAATTTTTTCAAGTGTTTTAGCTAGTGTATCATCAAAATTTCCGGTAATAATTGTAGCGTTACTTATACCAAGTTGTTTAAAATTAGCTGCTGCAATAGCTGCAATTGCTGTAGACCCTTCCATGGTAATTAGCTTTGCATTGCTATTTGCAGAAGCCATATAGGCACTGGTTATTCCCAAAGATGTACCTAATTCAAGAATTGTATTTGGAGAAAAATAATTAACCAATCTAAATAACAATTGCCCGTACTTTTTAGGCTTTAAAGAAGTAGTAGTAATAGCAGCAACAGATCTTACAGAAGATTTTTCAATTCTAGACCCAGCCCCAAAATCCTGAATAGTAATTTCATCATAATTGTTTTGCAATATTTTTCTACAATCCTCTATTGGCTGAAAAATATAAAAGGCCCTATCGTCATTCAATACTTTAGTAATTAAATCATACACAAAAGGCGAGTGTACTCCATGTCCTCTCCCATTTTCTGCGAATAAATAATATTGAATGTACTTTACTGCAAGTTGAATAGGTGTATACATTATTCAGCAATTGTTTGAGATGGTAATTTTTGAAATAGCCAAAGTACAGAATAAGTAGCAGCAAAAATACTAATGCAAAAAAAGCACTTTATTATTGTATCAAGTGCACTTATGTAGTTGGGAGTATAGTTAAAAATTAAATAAATACACATTAAGATCGTTACAAAAATATTCTTTCGTACAGATGGAATTAAAAATAAAAAAGGCAAGAATACCATTCCAGCTAGTCGCAACGCTGGTTCTACAAAAATACTCGTAGAAAACTGCATATCATTAGATTCTCTTAAAATTGGTCGAAAAAATTGAATTAATCCAATTAGTTTCCTGGTCAAATACAAACCATTAAAAAACAGCAACATATTTAAAGTAGCAACAATATTAATAATATATTCCTTAACAAAACTCTTTGCATACAAAGAAATTGAAAGTAAAATTAATTGCAGAAATATATATATCAATGGGAAAATATCCATAATTAATTATACTTTCTTTTCCCAAATTTGAAACCGATAATTGTACTGATGTTTTGCATCTGCAAAATGTTCTTCAACATTAGCTAATGTCCAAGAATTAGGATTCAATTCCGGAAAAAATGTATCCCCGTCAATATTAACATCCACTCTTGTTAAGTATATTTTATTTGCAATTGGCAGAGCAGCCTGATATATTTCTCCACCTCCAATAACAAACGCTTCATTATAATCATTCAACTGGGCTATTTCTATTGCGCTTTCAAGCGAATTAACTACTAAAACGCCTTCATAAGCAAGTCCATCTTGTTTAGTAATTACAATATTCAGTCTACCATTCAAAGGTTTACCTGCTAATGATTCAAATGTTTTTCTACCCATTATTACCGGCATTGCCCATGTAGTGTTTTTAAAAAACCTCATGTCGTTAGGTAAGTGCCAAAGTAATTGGTTGTTCTTGCCAATTGCATTATTGGTGGAAGCTGCTACTATAAGAGAGATTTGCATATTGGATGAATTAAGAACTTTAATTTAAAAAGATTTCGATTCAATTTTATACTGCCACTGGTGCTTTAATACCAGGATGGCATTGGTAATTTTCTAATGTAAAATCTTCAAAATTAAAATCAAAAATATTGTTGATCAAAGGATTTAGTTTCATTGTTGGAAGATTAAAAAATGGCCTACTTAATTGCAAGTTCACTTGCTCTAAATGATTGTTATAAATATGCACATCTCCAAAGCTATGTACAAAATCGCCATATTCTAAATTACAAACTTGAGCTAACATCATTGTTAACAAAGCATAAGAAGCGATATTAAAAGGGACCCCTAAAAATACATCAGCACTGCGTTGATACAATTGACAACTCAATTTGCCGTTTGCTACATAAAATTGAAATAAGCTATGGCAAGGCATTAATGCCATTTTAGGCAACTCGGCTACATTCCAAGCACTTATAATCATTCTTCTACTATCAGGGTTTGTTTTTAATTGATTTACAACATCAGTAATCTGGTCGATCACTTTTCCATCTGCCCCTTCCCAACTTCGCCATTGCTTACCATAAACAGGACCAAGATCGCCATTTGAATCGGCCCATTCATTCCAAATATTTACACCATGTTCATTAAGGTATTTAATATTGGTATCGCCATTTAAGAACCACAATAATTCGTAAATAATACTTTTTATATGTAATTTTTTGGTAGTAACCAATGGAAATCCATCGGCCAAGTTAAATCGCATTTGATAACCAAAACAGCTTTTTGTACCAGTACCTGTTCGATCTGTTTTTTCAACTCCGTTAGCTAAAATATGTTTTAATAAATCGTGATATTGTTGCATACACAAATTAACAACGAAATGGCCGCATTTTGCGGCCAATGATAATGCTGTGAAGAAATTGTGATTATTCGGCTATTTTTTCTTAATCAACTTGTTAAAGCTTAAAAACCAACCCATATTGCTAACATGAGTATCTATACTTCCCAATCTACCTTGAACACTTAGCCCAAATCCAATACTACCTCTTAAAGAAAATTGATCGTATGCGTTAAACGATTCACTATTAGTACCAGATACGATTTTGTACCTTACTATATTGGTTTGTTTGCCATAAACAGCAGGTAAAGCACCTTGTAGAAAAAATGCAAAAGTATTTCTTTTGTTTAATGTTAAATAGTATCGAACCAAAGGGACAAGCCCCAAATCAAAGCTATTATATATATTTTTAGTCTCTACATTGGGAAGAGACGGCCCTGGCCCGATAGAAATGGGAATAGTTAAATAACTCAATCTTTCGGTATGAATACCCACAATTCCCATTACCCCTATCATCAAGTTTTGCTGAACAAATTTTCCGTACATAGGAGCTGCCAATAATCCCAAATTGGTATTTCCTTTAGAAATAGAAATATCTGTGTAAGAGTAAATCATATCTGAGTAAACGGGTGATATTCCTATTCCCCAAAAAGATTTGCCTTTACTAAAATGTTGATATGATGGTTTTTCAGTTTGAGCATTACCAAATTGAATGATGCTAATTAATAAAAACGATAGTAAACTTTTTTTCATAAATGGATTTCTACTAAGACGCTTACACAAATAAAACTGCTGCATCATTCAAATAAATATTAAGCTTTTCGTCTTTTCAATTCTTTTGTAATCAATGAAAGCTCTCTTCCAGTTTGACCGCTTACACTACTATTTTCTTTGGCTCTGCGCATTAAATAGGGAATAACATCTTTAATTGGACCGAAAGGCAGGTATTTGCTTACGCTAAATCCTTCTTTGGCAAGATTAAAAGTAATATTATCACTCATGCCATATAATTGAGAAAAATGTACATTAGGATGATGGTGCCCTAATCCTTTATCATTTAATTGATTAGCCGCTAGTAAATTACTTTCTTCATTGTGAGAGGCAATAATTACTGCAATTTCCTCAATATGGTCAATACAATATTTTACAGCTTCATTAAAATCTGCGTCTGAAGAAGCTTTATCTTTTTGTATTGGTGATGGGGTTCCTCTATCAGATGCATATTGACGCTCTTTTTCCATGTACGCACCGCGAACTAATTTCATTCCTAATTTAAAGCCCTGTTGCTTTGCAATTCGATGTGATAATTTTAAGAAGCTTAGTCGATCATGGCGATACAATTGAATCGTATTATAAACTATTACATGCTCTTTATTAAATTCCTCCATCATCTCCATGCATAAACGATCAATAGGATCTTGAATCCAACTTTCTTCTGCATCAATTAAAACTCCAATATTTTTTTCTGCAGCAATTTCACAAATAGCATACATCCTATCTCTTACTCTATCCCATTCATTCACTTCTTCTTCATGATCATGAATACCGCTTCTTAAACGAGGAGCTTCATTTAAAATTTGTAATAATTCAAATCGTGCTAATCCCGTTACTTTAATACTAATAAAAGGAATATTATTTTGTGAAGCAGCATAATTAATTACACGAATAAATTCTTCGGTAGCATTATCAAAATTATCTTCCCCTTCTTTGCCCTCTACTCCATAATCTAAAATAACTTGTATATTATATTTACCCAAAACATTCCCTACTTCAGCAGTTTCCTCCAAAGTTTCGCCACCTACAAATTGTTTAAATATTGTTTTACGAATTATAGTTTGCACTAAAGGAATACCCGTTTTCATAATAAATGGGGTAAGCCTTGTCCCCAAATGAACAAACCAACTATAGCCCATAGTACCAAACAAAAAGCGCGCACTTTTAAGTTCTTTATCGGTTCTATAAGCAAAGGCATTTTCGGTATTATCAAATGATATATTCATGCTAACGATTGTTCGTAGTGCGAATATCGGTACACAATACTTAAATACGAAAAGCATTTACAAATATTTATCATTTATTTTTCATCTCTATATAACTTGATGATTAAAAGGTTGCAAAACCATCTCACTTACAACACCACTAGCTGGCTGTTGGCATAAAAACCATATTGCTTTTGCAGCTTCTTCGGCATTGATCATTTTTTCGCGCTGAACTTTTAAATCGATTGTATCCCAAAATGGACTATCCACTCCCCCTAAAAATAGGTTGGTGATTCTTATATCGGTACGCTTTAATTCCTCACGTATACTTTGCATCATTCCTACTAATCCATATTTACTAGCACTATATGCAGCTGCACCAGACATAGGCACTTTACCCAAAACCCCTGGGATATTGATGATTAAGCCTTTTTTAACTACTTTCATTGAAGGCAATACAGCTTTTACCAAATAAAAACTTCCAACCAAATTAGTTTGAATGCTTTTGATAAAATCTTCAGCAGTTAATAAATCAATAGATTTAATAATACCTATACCAGCAGCGTTTATTAATATGTCGATTGAAGGTGTTTTACTTAAAATCTGTTGAATGGTTGAATTGACTGAACTTTCATTGGTAATATCCATTTCAAATACGCTATCGGCTGCTATTCCAGCTTCTAGTGCCACTTGAGTTAGTTTTTCAGCATTTCTGCCAATTATATATACAATTGCACCGCTACCACTTAGTAGTTTAGCAGTATTCATTCCTATACCGCCGGTTGCACCAACAATTACAACTATTTTACCTTTTAATGATTCCATAAATTATGTTTTATAACTCTGTAACAAATACTGAAAGATTTTGTTGCATCTTTTGTTCAATTGAAAAAATGCATCAAATTTGTAGATGCAAATTACAAGCACAGAAATTTACAAGTACTCAATTCCGATGGTTCCGTTTACAATTGCTACCGGAACCATGCATTTTGCGCAGAATATTTTTATCAGAATACATACCGATGAGGGCATTACTGGAGTTGGAGAATGTTCGGCCTTTCCAATGATTGTAGGGGAAACGCAGAATACTTGTTTTGAAATGGCAAAAGATTTTGCTTTATTATTTAAAGGCAAAGACCCATTAAATATTGATGAGCGATTAAATGAGCTTGATATGTTTACAGCTGGTAACTATACCGCTAAAAGTGCATTCGACCTTGCATTATATGATATTGCTTCAAAAAAAGCCCAAATGCCCTTGTATGCATTTTTAGGAGGCCAAAAGAAAATTATTGAAAGTGACTTAACAATTGGTATTGGAACACCCCAAAATATGGCTGAACAAGCCGTTCAATTTGTTGAAAAAGGAGTAACCATTATTAAAGTTAAGCTTGGCAAAGATCCTTCAACAGATATAAAACGTATTAGTAGTATTAGAGCATCAATTGGCAATGCAGCCAAAATAAGGATTGATGCAAACCAAGGATGGAGTTACGATGATGCTGTAATAGCATTAACCGAACTAGGGAAATATGATATTGAATTTTGCGAACAACCTATGCGCACATGGAATGATGAACTCATGCCTAAGTTATGTTCCATTTCTCCAATTCCTATAATGGCAGATGAAAGCGTTTATACTCATCATGATGCAGAAAGATTAATCAGCAATAAAGCCTGTAAGTATATCAATATAAAATTTGCAAAAAGCGGTGGAATTAATGAAGCAAAAAAAATTATACGAGTAGCCAAAAAAAATAATATTGATTGTATGATGGGTGGCATGCTCGAAAGTAGGGTTGCATTAACTGCAAAAGTGCACTTCGCTTCTGCATTTGATACCATCAAATTCTACGACCTCGATACCTGTTTACTTGGCCATAAAATTGACCCAGTAATAAAAGGTGTTCAATATGATGGCATGAAATTACTATTGAGTGATGATCATGGAATTGGAGCCGATGTTTCCAATGAATATTTAAAAACCCTAGAATCAATTACTATTTAATAACATTAAAGAAGCATTGAGCATACCATATCTTTGCTCAATAACACACAAAAATGGTAGAAAAAAAAATAAGCGATAGTTTAACAATAATGAATGAATTGGTACTTCCAAATGATACCAACACTTTTGGTAATTTAATGGGTGGACGATTAATGTATTGGATGGATATTGCCGCAGGAATAGCTGCTGGCAGACATTCCAATACACCATGTATGACTGCTTCTGTAGATAACCTTAGTTTTAAAACGCCCATTAAATTGGGTAATGTAGTACATATTGAGGCGAAAATTTGTAGGGCTTTTAATACTTCAATGGAAATTCATTTAAAAGTTTGGGGCGAAGATTTATTGCATCAATATAAATATGAAAGCAATGAAGCTTTTTTTACTTTTGTTGCGTTAGATCCTAATGGCAAACCAATAGAAGTACCTAAAGTAATTCCAGAAACCGAAGATGAAAAAAGACTGTTTGATGGCGCTTTAAGAAGAAGACAAATTCGGTTAATTCTTGCTGGGAAAATGAAACCAGATGATGCAAATGAATTGAAAGCTTTATTTTTTAAAGATTAGCTTACTTATCAAGCAAACTTATAAAATGATGCTTGCTTTTTAACATGTAGGTTTTGCTTTGCTCAATTGCTTCCATTACCTGGTCTAAAATTGCTTCAACAGATTGAGTATAATCTATAACCATTGGTTCTTTAAATCGAACAGAAAGCAATGAACCTTTCTTTTTAAAACTTAATCCTTTTTTATTAAATGCTCTCCAAAATCCATTAATTACAACAGGCACTACTATCGGTTGGTTATTTTTAATTATATGCGCAGTGCCTCTTCTACCGGGAGCAAAAGGCTTAGTAGTTCCTTGAGGAAAAGTAATTACCCAACTTTTTTCAAGTGCCTCATCAATTTTTTGTGTATCGCTTTCTTCACGGATCCTATTTACATCCTTCCCCTCAGCTCTCCAAGTTCTTTTTACTGTTAAAGCTCCTCCCATTTTAAATAAACGACTAATTAAACTGCCGTTCATTGTTTCTTCTGCAGCAACAAAAAACACATTGGTAAATGGATTCAATAAATAATATGGAATACCCAACTTGTTATCTTTTCTCCATTTAACAGCGCAAAAAATATGAATGAATGTGATAACGTCTGCAAAATAAGTCTGGTGATTACTTACAAATAATACATTAGCACGAGGAAGGTTTCTCAAATGCTCGGTGCCTTCAATTTTAATCTTGTTAATTAAGGCAAGTCCCGGATAGGTAGCCATGCCCACAACACCATAAACAAGTGAACGTACAACCCTAATTTGTTTAAATCTTTCGATTAAATTCATTTAAGTTTTATTAGCAAGCAGTGCAAAATAAGGAATGTAAATAAATTGTTACGTATTTATTTACAAATAAGCTGCTTATTTGTATTTGTATATTGAAGATGCAACAATAAATTTGCATTACTATAATAAATTATTATGCAATTAAACACGGTAATATTCGACATTGATGGACTTTTGATTGATAGTGAACCGCTTTGGCATGAGGCAGCCGCAGCCGTTTTTCAATTATATGGGGTTAAAATGACGAATGAACAGTACAATTCTAGTGTTGGCTTAAGAACCAAAGAATTTGTACATTGGTGGTTCACCTATTTTAAAATACCGCTCACCGAATCTCTGAACGCAGAAAATAAAATTGTTGAGCTAGTACTTCAAAAAATTGAACATAAAGCAAGAATTCTTCCTGGCGTTGCACATATTTTTGAGTTTTTTGCTAAAAAGAATTTTAAAATTGGGTTGGCAACTTCATCTCCTCAATCTTTAATTGATTTAGTAATAAGCATGACTGGTATTGGTCCTTTTTTAAATGCAACTGCTTCAGCCGAAGAACTGCCATTTGGCAAACCACATCCCCAAGTTTATTTAAACTGTGCAGCAGAAATGGATAGCAACCCTTTAGAATGTATTTGTTTCGAAGACTCTTTTAATGGAATGATTGCTGCAAAAGCAGCAAGGATGAAATGTGTAGTTATTCCGCAAGCAGCTAGTAGTAAAGAAGAAAAATGGGCAGCGGCTGATTTAAAATTATCCTCTTTACAAAATTTTGGTGAGCTGCATTTTAATATACTCAATACTTAAAAAAAGCCCCTCTCGATTTTTTCGAGAGAGGCTTCCTTAGTTAAAAACTTACTATTCTAATTTCTACTTTTCAAATTTGGATGTGGAGCAGGAACAGTATTTGGACCTTGCTCTGTAGTACCTTGTAAATCTACTGTATTAGCATCTCCATCTTGAGCATAAACAAACAGTAATCTTCCTTCGGCAATTCCTTGTTTTTCTACCAAATATTTAATTACTGCATTTACACGCTCCCAACTTTGCTGTTGAGCCGATTTGCTAGTAGCACCGTAACCAATTACTTTTACATTACAAGTTGGGTTTGCTTTTAATTGAGCTGCTGCTGCAGACAATACTGCTAAAGCTTCTTTACTCAATTTAGTTGTTCCTTTAAATTGAACACTAGGTAAAGCTCCAATTGCACAATTAACTTTTTCTCCTTCAGAAGGCTTATAAGTAGCCATCATATCTTTAATTTCTTTGCAACAAGCTGGTTCAGGACAATTACCAATTCCATCATTGTTAACAGGGAAACATTTTTGTTGAGTTAACAACTCTTTATCTCTGTAATCTGGTACACCATCACCGTCTGTATCTTTAGAAACACCGTGTGTATCAACAGGAGCTCCTTTAGGTGTATGTTCCATATCGAACTGATCGGTAACACCATCTTTATCACCATCAGGCAACATTACTTTAGGCACTTTCATATGCTTAGGTGAATTCAACTCACTATAAACAAAATTGTTTGCATTAATCCACCATAAAGGCTCAATTCTTTTAGATTTGTTGCCAAGATTATAATTCAATCTAATTCCGCCATACCACCATGAATCGAAGGCATTGCTGTAAGAAAATGAATAAGTGTCTAAATAATCGTTATTAGTAAGTGTATTCTTAAATTCAAACCCAATATTTGCAGATTTGCTTAATTTAAATGCCATTCCAAGACCAAGATTTAATCCAAAATTAGAATTATCAAGATTTCTAGTATTTTTAAAAGAATTGAATGGACCGTTAGCAATACTTCGTTTAGAGCTGGCTGAAAAATATTCCAAACCTGAAATTAAATAAATATTTGTTTTTGGATTTCCTCTGTAATGACTATTTGTATTTAATGAGGTCAAAACGTCAGCACCAATATGAAAAGAATTGGTTTGATAATCATTACGAAGGTTGGTTATTGCATTAACACCACCCCCACTATTTGAATAATAAGCTAAATAAGGGCGTATTGAAAAAATATGTCCAAAAGACTTCCTTAAAGAAATACTACCACCAAGACCAGCATCATTTGCCCAATCATTTGATAAAACAGCTACACCCAAACCCAAACCAATCTCCCACATATCACGAGGGCGGGCAGGATAAGGATACTGATTGTTTAAAAACTCATTGAACTGAGGCAAATCTTTGTTGGCAATTTTTGAAGAATCTTTCCAATCCCAACCCCAATCAGTTTGTGCAAATAACGAGATCTGTGCGAAAACAGCAAACGCTATCAATAAAAAAATCTTTTTGCTAGTCATATTTAGATATTTGGTTATTAGACTACAAATATACGGTAATCGCTGCTTTTTCGGACTATTTTTGCGACAATCAGGCATATATTGCAGAATATTTATAAAATGGATTTAGCAAAAAAAGTAATAAAAGACGAATTGGTTCTTTTTGAGGCCCATTTTAAGGAGGCCGTAAAGAGCAGAGTAGCATTGCTAGATCGCATTATGCAATACATTGTAAAACGAAAAGGGAAGCAATTACGTCCAATGTTTGTTTTGCTAAGCGCTAAGCTTGGAGGAGAAATTACAGAAAGTACTTACAGAGCTGCATCATTGGTAGAATTACTCCATACAGCTACTCTAGTTCATGATGATGTTGTTGATGAATCTATGGAAAGAAGAGGTTTCTTTTCTATAAATGCATTATGGAAAAATAAAATTGCCGTTTTAGTGGGTGATTACTTGCTTTCTAAGGGATTGTTGCTTTCTCTTAATAATAAAGATCACGAAGTTTTAAGAATACTTTCTGAAGCAGTAAAACAAATGAGCGAAGGTGAATTATTGCAAATTGAAAAATCGAGAAACCTCAACTTAAACGAAGAAGTATATTATGAAATCATAAACGGCAAAACTGCTTCTCTCCTAGCATCTGCCTGCGCTGCAGGTGCGGTAAGTACTTTTGAAAATCAAGAAGACGTAGAAAAAATGCGTTTATTCGGACAAAAAGTAGGAATGGCATTTCAAATCAAAGACGATTTATTTGATTATAGTAGTGCAGATATTGGCAAGCCAACTGGCAATGATATCAAAGAAAAAAAGTTAACACTTCCGTTAATTTATATGCTCAATAATTGTCCAACAGATTTAAAAAGAAAAGTAATTCGCATCATTAAAAATGAAAATACTGATAAAGAAAAAGTGGCATTTGTTATAAATGCGGTTGAAGAATATGGTGGTATTAAATATGCTACCGATAAAATGAATGAATTTAAAAATGAAGCATTAAATATTCTTCACGAATTTAAACCTTCTACTGTAAGGGATGCGCTAGAAGAAATGGTTTTGTATACAACCGATAGAAAATATTAATGCAGAAAAGATGGAATATATTATCTGCCAACCAGCTTAAAGTTGCAGAACTAAAAGATGCTTTAAAAATTAATAGCTCCATTTGCGAATTACTTGTACAACGAGGGATTGATGATTACGAAAAAGCAAAAAAATTCTTTAGACCTTCATTAACAGATATACATAGCCCATGGTTAATGAAAGACATGGACAAGGCGGTTGATAGAATAGAACAAGCTTTTAAAAAAGAAGAACCGATTTTAGTTTATGGAGATTATGATGTTGATGGAACTACATCTGTTGCTAGCATGTATCAATTTTTAGCAGCAATACATAAGCCAATTAATTTTTATATTCCGCATCGATATAGAGAAGGATATGGTATTTCCAAAGCAGGTATTGATTATGCAAAAGAGAATGGTTATAGTTTAATTATTTCTTTAGACTGTGGAATTAAATCTGCCGAATTAATTGCTTACGCAAAAACATTGGGCATCGATTTCATTGTGTGCGATCATCATTTACCCGATACAATTTTACCCCCCGCAGTTGCCATTCTAAATCCAAAACAAATTGATTGCAATTATCCATACAAAGAATTATGTGGATGCGGAGTAGGCTTTAAACTGATGATGGCATTGAGTGAGCGTTTTAATTTACCAGCATCTAGCTACTTATCATATATTGATCTTGTTGCCATTGCAATTGCCGCTGATATTGTTTCAGTAACAGGAGAAAATAGAACTCTTGCTTTTTTCGGAATAGAAAAAGTAAATGAAAATCCATCAGTTGGCATTAAAGCCTTAATGACATTGGCAGCAGTGAAAAAGAAAATGAGTTTAACTAGTCTCGTTTTTGTAATTGCTCCTAGAATAAATGCAGCTGGCAGAATGGATGATGCTAAAAAAGCAGTGCAACTTTTTATTGAGCAAGATGAATTGAAAGCTATAGAAATTGCAAAGATGCTTCATAGTGATAATACAGATCGCAGAGAAGCTGATGCAACTATTACAGAAGAAGCATTAGCACTTTTAGCAGCAACTTCAAATAATAGCAACAAATTATCAACCGTAGTTTATCAGGCGCATTGGCATAAAGGTGTTGTAGGAATTGTTGCTAGTAGATTAATTGATACCTATTATAGACCAACTATAGTATTAACCAAAAGTGGCGAGTTTGCAGCAGGTAGTGCAAGAAGTGTTATTGGATTTAATTTATACGAAGCCATACATGCTTGTAAAGAACATCTTTTAGGATATGGCGGTCATTTTGCAGCAGCGGGGATGACTTTAGAAATTAGCAATATTGAAGCGTTTTCAAATGCATTTGAAAAAGAAGTACAAGCAAGAATTACACCCGAACAATTAATACCTGAGATACTGATAGATGCACCAATTCAGTTTAGAGATATTACTCCTAGCTTTTATAAAATTATGTGTCAGATGGAGCCCTTTGGTCCTGATAATTTGCGCCCTGTTTTCATAGCAAGGAATATAATTGATACCGGATATTCTAAAATAGTAAAAGAGCTGCACTTAAAATTTGTAGTAAAACAAAACGGCATAACATTTAATGGAATAGGTTTTAATTTGGCTCATAAATTTTCGATAGTAAATTCAAATAAACCATTCGATATGGTTTTTACAATTGACGAAAATGAATTTCAGGGGAATACGACATTACAATTAAAAGTGATTGATTTGTTGTTGGGTTAGGATTAATTATTTTTAGACCCGATATCTATCCAAGATAAAATAGCAGCTTTATCGATATCTGATAAAGTAGAATTTTTAAGCATAAGCACTTTTGATATTTTCAACTTATAGCCGAACTTCTAGAAATACATTTAATTGTAGCCTGAGCTTTTTACTCTTCTCTTACTAAAACTCTTTTCCCAATTTTAAAAGTTGGGTCACCAATTAGCAAAGTGTCTCCTTTAAGAATAAATTGTCGATGTTGGTCAGTCCCAATATAATTCATTACTGAGCCCCCTTTAACATGGTGTATAACAATTGAATTTAAACTGTCAATTGTATAGGTTCCAAAATAACCAAACGCATTATCTAAAATTATACCTAATGTTAAAGGTTTAGTATATAAAGAATCATCAGTTATTATCAGTGGCTTTTCTGCCGAACCGTTTAAGTTAACAATACCACTGTTGGTATAAGTAAAAAAACCTTTCGGATGTTCACCATAAGGGTTTGTCCATTTATTATTAACAGAATCATAGTCGGTGTACTCAATTAGTCTCCATGTACCAACTAACTTATTTACATTCTTTTCATTAGTTTTTTTCTTATCAGAATTACAAGAAATAATTGTAAATACAGTTAACAAAATGATTAAAAATTTCTTTTTCATTTATAATAAAGTTTTATGTACAGAGCTTCTTACTTATCGTTCTAATTTGAAGTCTTTATCTGGCATTGGTCTTATGGAAGCATTGGCAACTTTCCAACCAGTCCTATACATCCAATCAGCCATCTTTTTTAATTTAGGATAGTTTATATTTTCGGCATTGTCTTGAGGTGTATGATAGTCAGGATGTAAAAGGGTTGTATACATAATTGATGGTATACCTAATCTTGCATAAGGAAGATGGTCGCTTCTAAAATACCATCCCTCAATATGTTTTACATCATCCCATGTAGTATCTAGTTTAAAATTGGGCCCTTCTTTATTAGCAGCCAAAGTCATATTTACTAAATCAAGTGAGTTTTGATGTGGTGGTTTAACACCTAAAACAGTTGCACTGTCAATATTATTTCTGCCTATCATATCTCCATTTAAAACAGCAACAATACTTTTTAAAGGTATAGTAGGGTGTGCCGAAAAATACCTTGATCCCAACAAACCTCTTTCTTCTGCACCATGTATCACAAATATTACTGATCTTTTAGGCGGATTTTTTACAAACGCTCTTGCATTGGCAAGCATTGCAACATCAACACTTGCGTTGTCATCGGCCCCATAATAAATAGTATCATTTTTAATTGAATTCCTAATTCCATGTGCATCAGTGTGACCGCTATATAAAAGATACTCAGATTTTAATTTAGCGTCTGTTCCTGAAAGCATTCCTACTATGTTTACCGAAGGATATAAATATTTTGAAATAATGAGGTTAATTTTTATCATTGCAGTATTTCCTTGTAATTCTTTTTTAGCATTAGCGTGCAACCATAAAACTGGGGCTTTAGTATTTACATTCTGATTGGGACCTCCCTCTATATCGTAACTACCACGTTTAAAATTTTCTGAAGCATCATCCCATGCTTTTTCTGCCACTTCATCTGCAATAAAAATAATAGCCAATGCACCTTTTCGCAAAAAAGATTGACCATACTTGGATAAAATGTTCCTGTTATATCTCCAAGTTGGCAATGAAACATCTAAATTAATTCCTTTTGAATTTGCTTCTATTGCCACTACTTTACCCTTTACATCTGTAGCATTTGTATCAATATCTACTGCATTGCCTAAATAAATAATAGGTGCATTCAAATTAATATTTGCCATCTGAGCAATTGCAACATCTTTCCATAATGCATAGGTTGTATTATTTATTTGAATACTTGAATTGTCTGCAATATGATTTCGCACAATATTAAAATATTGAAAATAAGTACCATCATCGCCAGCTGGTTTTAAGCCGATAGACCTGTATTTTTCACCCAACCACATAGAAGCTTTTAGTTCGTCTAAAGTTCCTGCGGAGCGACCGTTAAAATGCGCATCAGCCAAAGCATATAAATCGGTTTTTAAATCTTCAACTCGAATTAAATTTAAACCTGGAGGATTATTTAATTGAGCGAGTAATGAACTTGTCACAGCTAATACTAAACATAAAAAAACATATTTTTTCATTTTATACAATTTTTTAAAAGATTAAAAACTATTCTATTTTTCGAATATTCAACTTCTCAATTTTATTTTCACTCATATAAATTATGCGATTTTAAGGTTTTTTTTTGGAAGCTCAACTTTAAAATTAACTTTAGCATGAAGTGCATTAAAAACTTTAAGCACGGTATCGAACCTTGAATTCGTGAAATTATTTTCAAGCTTCGAAATTTGGGCTTTTTGAACACCAAATAATTTTCCTAGTTGCTCTTGTGTTAAATTTTGATGAAGACGAGCTTGTTTTATAGCGCTTCCTAATAAATCTAGTTTAAGTTCTTGCTCAAAAGTATCCCTTGATGGAGTACCAATCTTGAAAAGTAATCTAAGTACAAATCAAGCAATTCCAAGAAAGTGCCCTTATTCGGGTCATAGGACGACACATACTGGGGCTTGCTAGTAGGATAACCCGTAGATAACCCCGTATGTAAGCAGTACTAGTAAATATGGCTTATCTATGAGTTACATACGATTTATGTAGCTTTTATCTCTGAATTATCTTTGAATCAATCCCGAAGCGGGCATTTGCCTGATAGTACTTAACTTTTATTATATAAAGCCTATTAAAAATCAAATGTGGACACAAAATAGAACGTAAACGCAGACAAATAAGGTATTGTTTTTGTCCGAATTCTTGTATATTTTTGTGGAATGAAGCTAAATAGAGAGTATTCACACCTCACTTTTAAAATTCAATGGCAGTTATCTAGACGATGTTTGATTATGTTAGGTCAATGTGTTGCATATATAAAAGCGATAAATAACACTCCTATTATGCCGCATTATTACGACGAATTAATGCTTCTAGCTTTAAGAAAGGGGGCACAGGCTACAACTGCAATAGAAGGTAATACTTTGTCGGACGAAGAAATTGCCAGACTTCAAGAAGGCGAGAAACTACCTCCAAGTAAAGAGTATCAAGAAATTGAGGTTAAGAATATCTTAAATGCCTTTAATGAAATCCTTATTGAAACTGTTTATAACAACAAGGAGCAATTAGTAAGTTCAGAATTATTACTTAGATTTCATAAGTTAGTTGGTCAAAACTTAGGTGAACATTTCAATGCAATTCCTGGACAATTTAGAAATAATGATGTTGTAGTAGGTACTTATAGATGTCCGGACTACAGGGATGTCATCCCTCTTATAGATAAATATTGCAATTGGCTTCGTACAGAATTTAAATATGAAGATGGGAAACAATTGTTTAGTGATATAATTATTCAGTCAATTGTAGCTCATGTTTATTTAGAATGGATACATCCATTTGGTGATGGGAATGGAAGAACCGGTCGGCTTATAGAGTTTTACATATTATCTAGGGGCGGCAACCCAGATATTACCTTACATATTTTGTCGAATCACTATAATAATACACGTCCTGAATATTATAGACAACTGGAAAAAGCCTCAAAAACAAATAGTCTTACAGATTTTATTGAATATGCCCTCACTGGTTTTAGAGATGGCTTACAAATAACTTTAGAAAAAATTCAAGCAAGTCAATTATTGAATACCTGGCAAAAGTATGTTTATGATAAATTTGGCGATATTGAAATTGGACAAAAAGAAGTTTTTAAACGACGAAGAACTTTAGGGCTGGAAATTCCGATTGATAGAAAATTTACTTTTAAAGAAATTCCTGAATTGAATATTAAATTAGCACGTCTTTATTCTGCAAAGTCAGATAAAACTTTAGAACGTGACTTGGAAGAACTAATAAAAAATAAAATAATTATATTCCAAGAGAATAAATATTTTGCTAACATTTCGGTCTTAAATAAAATGATTGCAAAAAGAAAAGGACTTTTGATTAATAAAGACTCAAGCGAGTAATCAACTATTACCACAAATAAAAGAGCCGCCAATTGGCAGCTCTTCGATTTTTTAACAAGTAATGATTTATGAGATTTCTCACCCTTAAGGGTTCGAAATGACGGCGACCCTTCGACAGGCTCAGGGTGACATCGTCCACAAGACTAGTCTTTTACTTGCATCATCTCCACACTTCTATTAATGAAATTGGTTAGTTCAGCACCTTTTAATAAACCCTGCGACAGCAAAGCCAAATCAGCTAAATTTCTTACTTGTTTCGTTTTAAGCGCTTCATTGTCTTCCTTCAATATTGTTTGATATATAGGATGATTGCCATTTACAGTTAAAGTAACTTCATCGGGCATCTGCGCATAAAATGCTGTCATACCGCCACCAGCAGCTCCCATATCTTTCATTCTGCGCATAAACTCTGGGCGTGTTGCAACAACTGGTGCAGTATCTACACTCAATCCTTTAACCTCTGTAGTTACATGTAGTTCAGCAATTTGAATGGTAAACAACTCTTTTAACTTCTCCGTTTCTTCTTTGCTCAACACAGTAGTATCATTGCTCTCTTGCTTATCAATTAAATTGTCAACAATGTCCGAGTCAACTCTAACAAATGTTACATTCTCCCATTTCATTTCCATGGTATTTAAGAACGCAGCATCAACCAATGTTTCCATCTTAACCACTATATAACCCTTAGCCGTACAAGCTTGCACATAAGCATCTTGTTGAATTGGATTAGTAGTATATAAAATTACTTGCTTGCCATCTTTGTTCTTCTGTGTGGCTTCAGTTGCAACTTTATATTCTTCCAGTGTATAGAATTTTTTATTGGTGTCTTCCATCACCAAAAATTTATTGCCCTTCTCTAAGAACTTATCGTCCGTCATCATACCATACTTCACAAATAATCCTAAGCTCTCCCACTTCTCTTCAAATGCTGGTCGGTCATTCTTAAATATCTCTTCTAATTTGTCAGCCACTTTTTTAGTGATATGAGAATTGATCTTTTTCACATTCGGATCGCCTTGCAAATAACTTCTACTAACGTTCAAAGGAATATCTGGACTATCAATAACGCCATGCAATAACATTAAAAATTCTGGAACAATATCTTTCACTTCATCTGTAACAAAAACCTGATTACTGTATAGCTGAATCTTGTCTTTCTGAATTTCGTAGCTCTGCTTAATTTTCGGGAAATACAAAATCCCCGTTAAATTAAATGGATAATCTACATTTAAATGAATCCAAAACAATGGCGTTTCACCAAATGGATATAGTTCTCTATAAAAGTTTTCGTAATCTTCTTTGGTAAGCTCACTCGGCTTTCTCACCCAAATAGGATTTGTATTATTGATTGATTTTTCTGCTTCCTTTTCTCCCTCTTTTTCTTTTACTGGCTCTGCTCCTAAGTCTTTAAAATAAATTGGAATTGGTAAGAACTTACAAAATTTTTCGAGTATTCTTTTTAATTTTCCAGCTTCTAAAAATTCTGCACTTTCTTCATTAACATGCAATATAATTTTAGTACCTCTTTGCTTTTTTTCTACTTCATACAATTCAAATTCTGGACTACCATCGCAACTCCAGTAAACTGTTGCAGCATCATCTTGATAACTCTGTGTAAGCACTTCTACTTTTTCAGCAATCATAAATGCACTGTAAAAACCTAGTCCAAAATGACCTATAATATTGGCGTCTTTATATTTTGTAACAAACTCTTCTGCACCACTAAAAGCAACCTGATTTAAGTATTTATCAACTTCTTCTTTAGTCATACCAACACCACAATCTTCAATGGTTATCGTCTTCTCTTTCGCATCTAAACTCACATCAATTCTTAACTCACCCAACTCACCTTTCGCCTCTCCAATAGAAGAAAGTGTTTTAATTTTTTGAGTAGCATCTGTTGCATTACTTACCAGCTCACGCAAGAAAATTTCGTGGTCGCTATAAAGGAATTTCTTAATAATTGGAAATATGTTCTCCGTCTGTACGCGTATTTGCCCTTTTTGCATATGTATATTTTTACATAATTAAGCAAAGAAAGTACCAAAATGCAGTTTGCTGACAGGTTGACAAATAGCTGTGTTTCCGCTGTTTCTTAAGTAATTTTTGACAGGATTTTTAGGCAAATTCTGCCTATTATTTGATTGGTGGGATATAGAAGTTTACCGCAGTGTTTCCATTTACACCAAAATGCACCTCTTTAATTTCGGTGTATCCATTATAAATAAACCAGTTTTTATCTATTTCATAATAGCCGTTACTGTTTAACATACCTATAATTTGCGATCGAATATCTTCCATTTCATTATCAGCTATTCCAAAATTTACAAAGTGTATATAGGTAGATCTATTAGGATACTGACGAATAAATTCATTCATTTCGGATTGAGAAAAATATCTTGATGAATTTGAATTGTATTTTTTTGTATCAACTGCTTTTGATGAATTGTTATTCGAAGCATTAGTTTTTGGAGAATAAGCAGAACTCCTATTATAAGCATAAGGAGAATTACCATTTGTTTGATCAGATGAAGCATTTACATTTCCTTGGTCTGAAAAAGAATTATCTTTTGCCTGATTTGATGGAGAATTGTAAGTCGCTTTACGAGGAGGAGTATTTGAAGAATATACTTTTTTTGGTGCCACATATTCCTCAACTGGAACATCATTTCTCTTTGCAGGAGCAGTGGTTGCTATTTTTACTTCTGGTTCCTCTACACTATTCGATTTTTGTTGAGTTGGTCTTTCATTTTTTAAAATGGGAGAAGAAGGTACTTGATCAGTTTTTGTTTTTTCAATAACATCTGAATTACTAGATTTATATTGCTGCTCAATTGGTGCTGTTGAAGTTTTAACTGGTGGAGTTGAATTATAAACAGGCTCAGATGAAGAATTAGTAGTTGATGCGATTTGATCTTTACCTCCTAAGTTTAAAACCAAAACATTAAATGGAATATTATTAGTAAGCCGCACTATAACAATAATTAATAGCAACATAAAAATGGACATTAATATCCACTTAATATTACTATTAAATGCTGTTGTATTTGACCTTTTAGAACTCATCATTGAACCAATAAAGATGTAAATTACAAAATCTGCATAGATATCATGTCTTTATGCTTCGATTAATTGCCCATAATCTTAATTTCATCTAACTGAAAAGTAGTTGTTCGCTTATTATTTATGCCTGGTAAATCATTTCCATCATACTTAAATGCAATATGAACATTACCGTTAAATCCGCTTAAACTAATATTACCAGAATTAGTAAACTTAGCAGCAATAGAATTTATAGAACCCTTTGATATCAACGATTTTAGCAATGTCCATTTAGCTTTCCAAGGTAAGGTTCCATCATAATTAGTAGAAATATAAACTTGCAATGTAGCACCATTATCAAAAGCATCTTTAGTTAAAAAGCTAAGCTGCTCGTTACTCGAATTATTGAGATTAATTGGAGGCAATACCAACCATGAGCTAACTACCAACTGATTGGTAGCAAAAGCACCTATTTCTGCATAACGATTTGCTGAATTTATCTTTCCATTATAAAACACTCCTCCCGTTTCTGCCATATTTTTCCATCCATTAATTGCTAAATTTACATTCGCGGGAATAGATTCAAAATCTTCATAAAACAATAGCTTTGCTCCACCACTTGTACACCTTAATCCATTCATTTGAATATCGGAAGTATCTCTAATCATTAATTGTTTTTGTGAACCAAATACAGAATAAACGCCAGTTATTTTTCCATTCCCTCTAGGAGTTTTAATAGCAGCAAATGATGCAAAGCCACTTGTTCGTAAATATAAATTCCCACTATTACAAATTCGAATAGTGTGACTAACCGTGGCTTTGTTAATTATATCGCCAAATGTTTTTGCTGTATCCGAAACCGTAAATTCAATCGAATCAATGGTGATTAATCTACTTTGCAAAGTATCTTTCAATTGTTCAAATCTTACCAGAATTGGTTTTGGCATTTTCTCCATATTTCCTATCAATAAAAATTTAGAAAATAATGGAGTTGGAATTGGAATTAGTTCTGGAAATAATGTATTTGATTGATCTATTGCTCCTCCTAATTGCAACATCCCTCCATATTCTCCCAACCACAATCCATTTAAACGAACAAATAATCTTTTTCCGAGCGGATAATCTGCAGCTAATCCAAACCCATCTAATCGAATAGTTATTCCAGCGGTGCTGTCTTGAATTACAATTGTTTTATAAAAATTATCACTTGCATCATTAGCAACTACAACACCAGTAATAATTTGATCATCGGTAAACTTTTCAAAATTGCCAGTTATGTGTGAATCCCTTAATTGCCTTATGCTGATTGTTGCTTTAGCATCAATACCATTATAAAGAGGAGGCTGATCAAAGTTTTTAATACATCCAAATGGAAACCAAAAAATAGATAGTAACAGTAATATCCAATTAATAGCTTTGTTATTATTTTTCATAGTAAAGAAATTAAAAGCGCAACCTTATGCTTAAAGAGTAATTAGCGCCTTGTGAATAAAAATATTTATTGGGAAATTTTTGACTACTTGCATTATCAAAATCAAATCGCAACTGCTCATAACCACCTGTTATAAGTTGTTGATTTAATATATTATTTGCACCTAAAAAAACTTGTAAAAATTGATAAGAACCTTTTGATGTTTTTCTTAAGCGGAATGAATAAGCAGCAGACAAATCTGTTACTAATACATTGGACAGCTTTTCGGGATTTGTTAAATCAGTTAAATCATTTCCAGCAGATAAATTCCTACTCACATCATAAGTTCTTCGCAAAGGATTAAAAGACAACCAATAATTGCATAAATAATTACTCGAAATACTTAGTAATAAACTACTTGGAGATCTGTAAGTAAGGCCAACACTATATGCCTGTTGTGGAATTCCTGGTACTGGAAAATTCTTAGTATAAACAACCCCTTGCTCTGTCGTAAAATCTTGATTGTCGATTGAAACACTAAAATTCTGCCGATTGGTATAAATATATTTACCAAATCCAATTGCTCCAGTAACACTTAGCCTAGTAGACAATTGATATTCTGCACTAGACTCAACACCGACATGCAATTGATTAATATTCCAAAGTAAGTAATTCACTAAATTTCTGTATCCATCGTGGTAAAACGACATACTATTCATCCCATCTTTAAACTTTGTTACGTACCCAATTACTCTTAATTTAAGTGTTGGGGCATTTAAAATATACCCCGCCTCAATTGAAGTACTTTTTTCCATTGATATTGCAGAATGCTTACTATCTCTAGTTCTTGGAGAAATATACAAATCTGAAATAGCAGGCGGCTTTGATAATAATGCTAGATTTAAGAAGAAATAATTCCTGCCATTGTATTTATAGGTTAGTCCAGCTTTAAATGCTTCTGTAGAGAATCTCCCATTAATAGATTTGCCAAATGAATTATTTGGAAAAACGCCGTTGCGCACAAAACCCGTTCTATAAAAATTTAGTTCAGAAAATGATATCCCAGCAAAAAAATCGAATCGCCGTAACTTGTAAATAATTTGACTATTCACATCTAATTTCTGAATATTCATTTGATAATTATATCCAAAATGATCACCAACTGATAGCAATCTATTAGGATTATTTAAATCGTTTTGCAAAGAAGAAGCATTTGGAGAAAGGTCATCAGAAAAATTATTCCAGTCAACATAATTTTCTCCACCCAATAAATCATTAACCCTTTTAAAGTACCTGAATATTTGTACTTGATAGGCAACACTTGCCATTATTGAAAGTTGATCATTTACACGCTGACTTATTCTAGATGTAAAAGCAAATTTTTTAGATTGCTCAACTCTATCTTCTAAAATATATTTAGACCGATTAATTAATAAATTGTTTCCGCTAATTCCATTTGCATCATTAATGGTAGCATAGCTATTTCTATTAACATCATACAAACGATGCCAATTAATTTGCAATAATTCGGGGTTATTTGTATATAAAGAACTTACTTTAATTGCAAGCAAAGAATCTTTTTGAAAACTTGGCAAATAGCGATAATAATCAGGTCTGGGATCTGGTGCTTTATACCAATCAAAACCTGTAACAGACTTCTCTCCTGCAGAATAAGAGAAAGAAGTATTGAATGAAATATCATCTTCTGTTTTGTACTCGTGACTCAAAATAAGAATTGGTGCATGTATCTTTTGCATCGAAGCATTTCTTTTTACTCCGTTTTGAAAGCCCCATGATGGGCTATATGCAGATGTTCCAGTTAATGAAATAAGCTCTTTTACAGTTGCAGATGTTCTGCTATTCTCTAGTTGTGAACCCACCAAGCAAAATGAAAATAAATGATTATTGATTTTTTTATCAATCGCTAAAAAGTAAGCATTGCTATTGTAATAACTTCCTGGAATTATTACTTCATTTCCGTAGCGCTTGCTAATACTAAAAGCAAAAGCCCAGCCATGCTTATTTAAGGGAATCACTTTTGTAAAGGCAAGTCGATATTTATAACTC